>LZQO01000013.1_pt1 | contig 59440 bp, 54 predicted proteins | sample 768571 | NCBI WGS metagenome assembly LZQO01 (sample SAMN05207081, study PRJNA324507) | oil field metagenome | isolation source: sample BH-FW-10 from oil reservoir | place: India: Bombay High | collected 2015-12-01
CAATACACACGCCAGCGCCCATGGCGCCGGCTCTTGGCGCGGCGGCTCAGGCTCGCTCGGCGAGCGCGGCGCGGCCTGCAGATCCGCCGGACGCGCCGTCGGCCAGTCAGACAACGGCCAAGGCTTGTGATCGGTATTGAAGGTGCCGAAACGGCCGATCTGCGCAATGTACTGGCTGAGGCTGTCGCCAAAGGCCTGCAAACTGGCGTCGGGCTGGCCTTTCATCAGACGCAGCACCAGCTGCAGCAGGACCACGGCGAGCAGCAGCAGCTCGGCCAGCTGCCAGGCAAAGAAGAAAACCAGCATCCACACGGCTCGCAGGATCAGCGACTCGCGCTCGGCGGTACGGTTGGCGTCCATTACATTCTCCGGCTTGTGATGTCAGAAACCGTCCGTGGAAATGAAATCCACGTCGGTCTTGGGCTCGCCGCGCATCAGCACGCCGATGACCTGATCGAGCGTACGCCCCTCGAAAAGCACCGCATGCAGGCCTGCGACGAGCGGCATGTAGACCTGCAGTTCCTCGGCCTTGGCCTTGAGCACCTTGATCGTGTTGACACCTTCGGCCACCTCGCCCAGGCGCGAGACGGCCTCTTCCAGGCTCAGCCCCTGCCCTAGTGCGTAGCCGACCTGAAAATTGCGGCTCTTCGACGAGGTGCAGGTGACGATCAGATCGCCTACCCCGGCCAGCCCGAGAAAGGTCATCGGATTGGCGCCCAGGCGCACGGCGAACCGTGTCATTTCTGCCAGTGCGCGGGTTATGAGCATGCTGCGGGTGTTTTCACCCATGCCGAGCGCCGCCGCCATGCCGGCCATGATCGCGTAGACATTCTTCAGGCGCCGCCGAGTTCCACGCCAAAACGGTCGGCACTCGCGTAGACCCGGAACGTACGGCCATGCAGCACCGCCTGCACCGCCCGGCACAGCGCTTCGTCATCGCTGGCGACAACGGTCGCGGTCAGCGCATGCTCGGCGACTTCGCGTGCCAGATTGGGTCCGGACAGCACACCGATCCGGGCGTCTGGAGCGACCTGCTCGAGAATCTGGCTCATCAGCATGAAGCCCTGCGCCTCGATGCCCTTGGTGGTGCTGACGAGCATCTTGCCGGCCAGTTGAGCTGCGCAGGGCTGCAACACCTGGCGCAGCGCCGATGAGGGCAACGCGACGAACACCAGCTCGCAGGCCGCGAGCGTGGCGTTCAGATCGGTGGTCGCCTGCACCGCCGGCAGCAGGTCGATGCCTTTCAGGTAGCGCGGATTCTGGCGCAGCGTACGGATGCTCTCGGCCTGCTGCTCGTCACGCATCCAGAGCAGGACGTCGTGCCCGTTCTCCGCCAGCAGGTTGGCGATCGCGGTACCAAAACTGCCGCCACCGAGCACGGCAATGGGTTGCTTCGTTGTCATGAATCTTCCGAATTTAGCCTTTTCGGCAGTGCCGGCATTATACGTCGCGAAGCAGGGGCGGCCAGCGCTGTGCTGCGGTGCCAAAGCACTCCCCTGCGACAAACTGACGGCCCCTGGGGCCGGCCGTGCAAAGTTGGTCTAGGTCAACAAGCGGGCTAGTAGTTCTTCGCAGCCATGCCAGTGGTGTTAAAGTAGCCGACCAATTTTGTCGCTGCGCCCGCGGGCGCCCGCGCAGGCACGTATTGCCGCGCTGTGACTTTCAGCACAGCGCGGCAGTCTATGTGCTTAGTGTTTATGATCAGGCCTCCATTGCCAGGCCCGGTGAATGCAGCAAGCCCCTTCGATGAGGGGCCCATTGAGGAAAACGCATGACCAAACAACACGCCTTTACCCGGGAAGATCTGCTTCGTTGCAGCCGCGGCGAACTGTTCGGCCCCGGTAACGCGCAACTGCCCGCCCCGAACATGCTGATGGTCGATCGCATCACGCACATCAGCGAAGTGGGTGGCAAGTACGGCAAGGGCGAGCTGGTCGCCGAGCTGGATATCAATCCAGACCTGTGGTTCTTCGGCTGCCACTTCCTCGGCGACCCGGTCATGCCCGGTTGCCTCGGCCTCGACGCCATGTGGCAGCTGGTCGGTTTCTACCTGGGCTGGCAGGGCAATCCCGGCCGCGGCCGCGCGCTCGGCTCCGGCGAGGTCAAATTCTTCGGTCAGGTGCTGCCGACCGCCAAGAAGGTGACCTACAACATCCACATCAAGCGCACCATCAATCGCTCGCTGATCCTCGGTATCGCCGACGGTACCGTCAGCGTCGACGGGCGCGAGATCTATAGTGCTGAAGGGCTGCGTGTCGGCCTGTTCACCTCCACTGACAGTTTCTGAAGGACATCCGCATGCGTCGCGTCGTGATCACCGGCCTGGGCATCGTTTCCTGCCTGGGCAATGACAAAGACACCGTTTCCGCCAACCTGCGCGCTGGCCGCCCCGGCATTCGCTACAACCAGGCCTACGCGGACATGGGTCTGCGCAGCCAGGTGTCCGGCTCCGTTGACATCAACCTGGAAGAGCTGATCGACCGCAAGGTCATGCGCTTCATGGGTGACGCCGCGGCCTATGCCTACCTGGCGATGGAGCAGGCGGTCAAGGACGCCGGATTCAGTCTCGATGACATCTCCAACCCGCGCATCGGCCTGATCGCCGGTTCCGGCGGAGCCTCGACCATCAACCAGATGGAAGCCATCGACATCCTGCGTGAGAAGGGTGTCAAGCGCATCGGCCCATACCGCGTACCGCGCACCATGAGCAGCACCGTGTCGGCCTGCCTGGCCACGCCGTTCCGCATCAAGGGCCTGAACTACTCTATCGCTTCGGCCTGCGCCACCAGCGCTCACTGCATCGGCCATGCCATGGAGCAAATCCAGATGGGCAAGCAGGACGTGGTCTTTGCCGGTGGCGGTGAAGAAGAGCACTGGAGCCAGAGCTGCCTGTTCGACGCCATGGGCGCGCTGTCCAGCCAGTACAACGAGACGCCGGAAAAGGCCTCGCGCGCCTACGATGCCAACCGTGACGGTTTCGTCATCGCTGGCGGCGGCGGCATTGTCGTGGTCGAGGAACTGGAGCATGCGCTCAAGCGCGGCGCCAAGATCTACGCTGAAATCGTCGGCTACGGCGCGACCTCCGATGGCTATGACATGGTTGCCCCGAGTGGCGAAGGCGCGCTGCGCTGCATGCAGCAGGCGATGTCCACCGTCGAAGGGCCGATCGACTACCTCAACACCCACGGTACCTCGACGCCAGTCGGCGATGTGGCCGAGATCAAGGCCGTGCGCAACATGTTCGGCGACAAGGTGCCGGTGATCAGCTCGACCAAGAGCCTGTCGGGCCACTCGCTCGGTGCAGCCGGCGTACACGAGGCGATCTACTGCATGCTGATGATGCAGGGCAACTTCCTGGCCGCTTCTGCCAACATCGAAGAGCTCGACCCGGAAGTGGCGGACATGCCGATCCTGCGCGAGACGCGCGAGAACGCGCAGTTCGACACCGTGATGAGCAACAGCTTCGGCTTTGGTGGCACCAACGCCACTCTCGTGCTCAAGCGCTGGAAGGGCTGATCGGCCTTCTTCGTACGAGTAAAGGAAACGGCGCCCACGGGCGCCGTTTTTTTTGGTTCAGGCCGGGCTGCCGGCTGACCGATCACAGCCCCACCCTGCGAGCGGGGCCATCCATTGTCAGGCGCAACCGGCAAAGCGCTACTCGGCGTCTACCGTGTCGCCATGCGCAATACAGGACGCCGCCGTAAAGAGGGCATCCGTGGACGAGTTCAACGCCGTTTCCACCGAGTCCTGGACCACGCCGATGATGAAGCCCACCGCCACCACCTGCATGGACACATCGTTGGAAATGCCAAACAGGCTACAGGCCAAGGGGATCAGCAACAGCGAACCACCGGCCACGCCAGACGCGCCACAGGCGCACACGGCGGCCAGCAGGCTCAGCAGCAAGGCACTGGGCAGGTCCACCGGAATGCCCAACGTATGCACCGCGGCCAGAGTAAGAACCGTGATGGTGATCGCGGCACCCGCCATGTTGATCGTCGCCCCCAGTGGGATCGACACCGAATAGGTGTCCTTGTGCAATCCCAGGCGCTCGCAGAGCTGCAGGTTCACCGGAATGTTGGCGGCCGAGCTGCGGGTAAAGAACGCCGTGATGCCACTCTCACGCAGGCAAGTGAAGACCAGCGGATAGGGATTGCGGCGGATCTGCCAGTAGACGAGCACAGGATTGAGCACCAGCGCGACGAACAGCATGCTGCCAACCAGTACCGCCAGCAGCTGGGCATAACCCACCAGTACGCCGAAGCCCGAAGTCGCCAGGATATTGGCCACCAGACCGAAGATGCCCAGCGGTGCGCAGCGGATGATCAGCTGCACGATGCCCGTCACCCCTGCCGAGAGATCGCTCACCAGGCTGCGGGTACTCTCCCCGGCCGAGCGGAACGCGAGGCCGAGCGCGATGGCCCAGGCAAGGATGCCGATGAAGTTGCCTTGCAAGAGTGCGTGCACGGGGTTGTCGACGATGTTGAACAACAGGGTCTTCAGCACCTGGGCCACCCCCGAAGGCGGTACCACGTCGCTTACTTCCGATACCAGCGTCAGGCTGGTCGGGAACAGGAAGCTCGCCACCACTGCCGTGACTGCGGCGCTGAGCGTACCCAGCGCGTAAAGGCCGAGGATCGGACGGATGTGGGTCGGCTGGCCGCGCTGGTGATTGGCCAGTGACGCCGCCACCAGGGTGAATACCAGGATCGGCGCCGCCGCTTTCAGGGCGGCAACGAAAAGGTCGCCCAGCAGGCCGACCGAACGGGCCGCCTCGGGCGCCAGCAGGGCGAGCACGACGCCGGCGATCAGGCCGACGACGATCTGCGCCACCAGGCTGGTGCGGTTCAGGAATCGAAACAGACGAGTGGAAAGACCGGACATGGGGGCCGCTTCTTGTGTTCTGGATGAGTGGCTGCAGGCGCTGCCGAGCGTTCGACCGACCGCCCCGCACAAGGCTCGGCATGGTACGCCCCCTGCCCAACGAAGCCCAGATGCGCCCCATCGCCGCGGCTAGGCTGCAGAAACAAAAAGGCCCCGCCAGAGCGGGGCCTTTGAATCAGCACGATCACACGCTGAAGCGAGCCACCAGCGTGTTCAGGTCGACGGCCAGTCGCGCCAATTCCTGACTGGCGGCCGTCGTCTGGTTGGCCCCGGCCGATGTCTGCAGCGACAGATCACGGATGTTCACCAGGTTGCGGTCCACTTCGCGCGCGACCTGCGCCTGCTCTTCCGAAGCGCTGGCGATGACCAGGTTGCGCTCACTGATCTGGCTGATCGCCAGGGCGATGCCTTCGAGCGCCTCCCCGGCGGCCTGGGCCATTTCCAGCGTAGTGCGCGCACGGTCGTGCGCGCACGGTCGTTGCTGACTTGCATGGCGTGCACGGCGCTATCGGTGCCCTGATGAACCGAGCCAATCATCTGCTCGATTTCCTGCGTCGACTGTTGCGTGCGATGCGCCAGGGCGCGCACCTCGTCGGCGACCACGGCAAACCCTCGTCCGGCATCCCCTGCCCTGGCGGCTTCGATGGCGGCGTTGAGTGCCAGCAGGTTGGTCTGTTCGGCAATCGAGCGAATCACATCGAGCACCTTGCTGATATCACGCACGTGCTCGGCGAGCTGCTCGACTTCGGCGGCGGTAGCGGTGACGTCTTCGGCCAGCAGACCGATCGACTCGACCGTCCTGAGTACCTGCTCGCGGCCGTGCTGGGCCGTCGCGTCCGATTCGCGCGAGGCCTCGGACGTGGCAACGGCATTGCGGGCCACCTCATCCACAGCGGTCGTCATCTCGTTGACCGCGGTTGCCGCCTGCTGGATCTCGTCGTTCTGCTGATGCATGCCGCGCGTCGAGTCCTCGGTGACGGCGTTGAGTTCCTCGGCCGCCGAGGCGAGCTGGTTCGACGAATCGGCGATACGCTGGATGGTGTCGCGCAGGCTGTCCTGCATGCTCGCCAGCGCCGTCAACAGGCGTGCCGGCTCGTCACGGCCCACGATGCTGATCGAGTGCGTGAGGTCACCGCTGGCCACGACCTCGGCGACGCGCACCGCCTCGTTGAGCGGCTGCACGATGCTACGTGTCAGCAGGATCGCCAGGGCAACGGTCAGTATGGCCGCAAGCAGCAAGGCGACGACTACGCCATTGAAGGCATGCGAGGCCGTGTCGTCGGACAGGCGTGCCGCCTCCAGCGCTTTCCCCCGGGAGAACTCGATGAGTTCGCGAACCGCCTTGGACGCGGCATCGGCATGCTGATTGAGCTCGCCGCGCGTCAGTGCCCGCGCACCTTCCTGATCGCCTTGCAGCGCCAGTTCGACGATCTGCGTCTGGTAACGCTCGTAGTCGGCCATGGCTGATCGAAACCGGTGATGATCTTCCGGCCTTCAGGTGTCCGGATCAGCGGTTCGGCTTTCTCACGGGCGCTGCGAAACGCCTGTTTAACGGCATCGATCGCCGTTACCGCCGTCTGTTGCTGTGCTTGCGTGTCGGCTACCAGCAAGCGCAGGGTGGCCGCGCGGATGCGCAAGAATTCCTGGTTCAGCTCACTGAGCTGAATGATGGCGGGAAGCCAGTGTTCATTGACCTCCTGCGACTCGCGCTGCATGGTCGACATCTGCTGAAGCGAGAAACCGCCGAGCAGAAAGACCAGCAGCGCCACAACACCGAAGCCGATGCCCGCCCGAAGCGCGATGCTGAGTTGTCTAAGCATGGATATATACCCCCTGAGGTAAAGGCTGCGTCCTGCCATGGCTATCGCCAGGAACCCGCAAAACTTTACGACGAACGGTAAAAAACCACTCCATGCAAAGGGTTTTTACGAGGGCGGTGTTTTGATGCACCACCCTCGGCGCGTCAAATACTGAAACGCGCGACCAACCCGTTCAGCTCGACGGCCAGGCGAGCCAGCTCCTGACTGGCAGCGCTGGTTTGATTCGCCCCCGCGGCCGACTGCATCGACAGATCGCGGATATTGACCAGGTTGCGATCGACCTCGCGGGCGACCTGTGCCTGTTCCTCCGAGGCGCTGGCGATCACCAGATTGCGCTCGCTGATCTGGCTGATCGCGCTGGCGATCTCCTCCAGCGCCTCACCGGCCGCCTGCGCCAGGTCGAGCGGGCGCGCTGGTTGCTCGTCTGCATCGCCTGGACCGCCTTGTCAGTACCCAGGTGCACGGCACCGATCATCTGCTCGATTTCCTGCGTGGATTGCTGCGTGCGGTGCGCCAGTGCCCGCACCTCGTCCGCCACCACGGCGAAACCGCGCCCGGCATCGCCGCCCGGGCCGCTTCGATGGCCGCGTTGAGTGCAAGCAGGTTGGTCTGCTCGGCGATCGAACGGATCACATCCAGCACCTTGCTGATATCGCGCACCTGGCCGGCCAACTGCTCGACCTCGCTGGCAGTGGACGTCACATCCGAAGCCAGCAGGCTGATCGACTCGACCGTGCGAATGACCTGCTGGCGGCCCCGCTGGGTGGTCGCATCCGACTCACGCGACGCCTCGGAGGTGGCCACGGCATTGCTGGCTACCTCGTCGACCGCGGTGGTCATCTCGTTGACCGCCGTCGCGGCCTGCTCGATTTCGTGGTTCTGCTGGTGCAGGCCGCGTGTCGAGTCCTCGGTCACCACGTTGAGTTCTTCGGCGGCCGAAGCCAGCTGATTGGACGAGTCGGCAATGCGCTGCACGGTTTCGCGCAGGCTGCCCTGCATGCTCTTGAGCGCCGCGAGCAAACGAGCCGGCTCATCCTTGCCCTCGATCTCGATCGGCCGGCGCAGATCACCAGCGGCCACGCTTTCGGCGACTTCGACCGCCTGGCTCAACGGCTGCACGATGCTGCGCGTGAACGCCCAGGCCAGCAGCCAGGTCAACACGCCCGCGGCAATGATGGTCAGAATCATCCACAGACGCGCCTCGCCGAACAGCTCGTCGGCCTTCTTCGCCGACAGCTCGGCCTGTTCATTGTTGAAGGCGATCAGCGAGCGAACTTCTTCGCTCATGGCGGACGCCACCTGATTGAGTTGCGAACCGACCAGTTCGATAGCCTGGCTCAGCTCGCCACTCCCCTCCAGGCGCAGGATTTCACGCAGCACGGCCTCGAAGTGCTCGCGCGCCCCCTGGTACCGCTCGAACAGCGCTCGTTCTTCGGCCAGGAAGATCGTCTTGGCATAGGCCTCCTCGACTGGCCGGAGGCCCTCGACGAACTGGTTGACGTTGGCACGGTTCTCGGTAACCCGGGCGCGGTCGAGTAGCAGGCGCAACGTATGGATGCGGATGCGCATCGTGCGCTGGTTGAGGTCGCCCAGCGCCGTGATGCTGGGCAGCCACTGGTTGCTGACCTTGGCCGCCTCTTCGCGTATCGAGGTCATCTGCCGCAGGGCGAACAAGCCCAGCAGGAGAACGATAAGGCCGATCAGGCCGAAGCCCAGCGCTGAGCGCTTGGACAGATTCAGGTTGCGTAACGACATGAGACAGCTCACTCCATGACTGATGGCAGCAGCAGGCACTGCCAAATCAGTCACAAGTATCGGAGCCTCTTCACGAAAACTTGATTGTTTGACGTCAATAAACTGCCAAACAACCTGCCGGACCGATGAATGGTTCGGCCAGCCAGGCCTCACTGCACCTTGAACGTCTGTTCGGCCAGCTTGCGATCGCCTTGAAACACCAGAAAGCGCCACTCGCCAGCGGCCAGCTCATGGGGCTCGGTGAACTCGAATGCCATGACGTCATGGCTCGCTTCGGGCGCCATGGCCTGCACGACCTCGAACTTGTCGTGTCGTGCGCCATCTGGCCCCACCACGCCCGGCGTCAGGTACAGCAGTGTCAGCGGGGCATCGCCTTCCCTTTTGCCGGCCAGCACGTAGCGCATACCAAACTTGGTACCTAGCCTGGCGGGAATGACGGACGTCCGCTGAATAGGCTGCTGGCCGGTGCGAAGCATGCGCTCGCCTGGCTCCAGTTCGACTTGCGGGCTTTCGAAAATACCGTATTCCACCTCGCCTTCCAGCCTGACCTCGGCCAGCGCGCTGGAGGACAGGCACACCGCCGCCATGAGATGAAGCGCGGATATCAAACGCATGTCAGCTTCCTTAGTGCTGTAGGGAAGCTGAGCCTATGACACGGGCATGTCAGGGATGTGACACCTTCACTTCCTCGCGACGCTCGCGGGGCAGTACCGCGAGAAAGTTGTCGCGAGCGACCTTGCGTGCTGTGCTCTCGGTGAGCGCATCGAGGAACGGATCGAAATCGGCAAGCCCCTCGGCCAGATTCTCGAAGTGCCCGACCACATCCGACCCGAGCATGAAGCGTGTCGGGTGGCGTTCCACCAGTTCCACCCATTTCGGGTCGGGCTGGCCCTTGGCATCTATCAGATAAGGATGGAGCATCGTCCACGAGAGGTCGATGTACAGGTTGGGATACTCATCGAGCAGACGCGTCACCACCGGCAGCAGGAACTCGAGCTTTTCCTGATGCCGGTGCAACTCCATGCTGGTGCCGGCATGGGCCCAGATGAAGCGTGTGTGTGGATGGTTGCGCAGCGGCTCCTCCAGTTCCTCCAGATAGAGCGGATTGCGTTCTCGCTTGGAGGTGATGTTCGAGTGCAGCATCACCGGCAGGTCGAATTCGGCAGCCAGGTGGTACACGCGCGTCAGCGCCTCGTTGTTCGCTCGCGGGGTATCCCCCTCGGTAAGCGCGGTCACGTCGTCATGACGGGTGAATATCTCGCCGATGCCCTGCCATAACCCAGGGTTCAGCTCCAGCATTCGCCGAATGTGCGCGTCGGCGTTCTTGTCGTTCGGGTTGAAGCCCGACAGAAACGGGTGAAAGCGCTTGCGCTGCTCGGGGTCGACTTCCTTCATGGCAGCCGCCACCAGCACATCGGTGGCGCTGTACCAATAGACCGGTGCGTCGTCGCCAGCATAGTAGCGCGGCCGCTTGGGTTCGTTCTCGTGCCACTTCTTGGCCACGGGTATCCCGCTGATCATCACGTGCTCGATACGTCCTTCGTCCATCGCCTCCAGCAGCTTGGGCATACCCTGGGTTTCCTGGAAGAAATCAACGTAATGCAGGTGGGCATCGCTATACGCATACTCGCGCGCCTGCGCGGGCGCGCTCACGCAGAGCGCCACCAAGGCGGCGCCGGTGAAGATTCGAAACATTCAAGCCTCCTGGTCAAGGGTGCCGTTGGTTGCGTCCGCCCGACGCGCCGCGTCGCCCAGGCAGCACGGCGCAGCATCGATGCCGGCTGCATCGGTTCGAACCAAGCCCTACGGCCTGCTCCATAGACAGATCACCCGGCCGCCTCGTTTCATCGGCCCCGTTTCGCTTTGTGACGACAGGCCCTCAAGATACCCCCACCCCTATATGACAAGCATCAAGGTAGGCCCTCCCTGGCGCCGCTAAGCTGCAGGGACCAGGCTGCGCAACGGCAGCCAGCGAACCGGAGTGAGCAAAGATGGCAAGCAAAACGATCACCGCTCGTGGACAGATGGGCTCGGGCATGAACATCGAGGTCGAATGCGGCAATCACCGTCTGGTGATGGATCAGCCCAAGCACGCCGCCGGGCATGACCTGGGCCCGACGCCGCTGGACGTGATCCTGTCAGCGATCGCCGGCTGCTTCGGCACCATCGGCCGCATCATCGCCCACCAGCAAAAGATCGACCTGCGCGGCATGCGCTTCGAACTGGAAGCGGACTATGACCCGGACGGCCTCCTGGGACGCAACCGGGACGTGCGCCCGGGGTTCGAAGAGATCCGCGTCAGGGTCGACATCGATGCCGAGTTGTCTGCCTCCGAGAAACTCGAACTGCTGCGAGAGATCGAGCGCCGCTGTCCGGTCGCCGACAACCTGGCGCATGGTACGCGGCTGGTCAGTGAACTGGCCTGATCGCAGAAACGAAAAGGCCCGGCGATTGCCGGGCCTCTCCTAGCGGCGCGAGTTACCTCAGGCGGACAGCTCGACCAACAGCTTGTTCAGCCGCTGCACATAGGCCGCCGGGTCCTTCAGGCTGTCGCCGGCAGCGAGCGCCGCCTGGTCGAAGAGAATGTGCGACAGGTCGGCGAAACGGTCCTCGTCCGGCTCGCCATCGAGCTTGTCGATCAACGGATGCTGCGGGTTGATCTCGAAGATCGGCTTGGAATCCGGTACCTTCTGCCCGCTCGCTTCAAGAATCTGACGCATCTGCAGGCCCAGGTCCTGCTCGCCAATGGCGAGAATCGCCGGCGAGTCGGTCAGGCGGTGCGAGACGCGCACCTGCGAAACCTGCTCGCCCAATGCGTTCTTCAGACGCTCGACCAATCCTTCCTTGGCCTTGGCGATCTCTTCCTGCGCCTTCTTGTCGTCTTCGCTGTCGAGCTTGCCGAGATCCAGGTCTCCGCGGGCAACATCGACGAACTGTTTGCCGTCGAATTCGGTGAGGTAGCTCATCAGCCACTCGTCGATGCGATCGGTGAGCAGCAGCACCTCGATGCCTTTCTTGCGGAAGACTTCCAGGTGCGGGCTGTTGCGCACCTGCGCATAGCTCTCGCCGGTCAGGTAGTAGATCTTGTCCTGGCCATCCTTCATGCGGCCGATGTAGTCGGCCAGTGCGACCGAAGCCTCGCCGCTGGCGTCGGAGGTCGAGCCAAAGCGCAGCAGGCCGGCGATCTTCTCCTTGTTGGCGAAATCCTCCGCCGGACCTTCCTTGAGCACCTGACCGAACTGCTTCCAGAACGACTTGTAGTCGTCCGGCTTGTCCTTGGCGAGCTTCTCGAGCATGTCGAGCACACGCTTGGTCAACGCCGACTTCATGGAGTCGATTACCGGATCCTTCTGCAGGATCTCACGCGAGACGTTCAACGACAGGTCGTTGGAATCGACCACGCCCTTGATGAAACGCAGGTACAGCGGCAGGAACTCATCGGCCTGATCCATGATGAATACGCGCTGCACGTAGAGCTTCAGGCCCTTCGGCGCCTCGCGGTGATACAGGTCGAAAGGCGCACGCCCCGGTACGTAGAGCAGCGAGGTGTACTCCAGCTTGCCCTCGACCTTGTTGTGGCTCCAGGCCAGCGGGTTCTCGAAGTCGTGGGAAACGTGCTTGTAGAACTCCTGGTATTCCTCGTCCTTGATTTCCGTACGCGGGCGCGTCCACAGCGCGCTGGCGCGGTTGACCGTCTCCCATTCCGGCTCGGCCGGCTTGTCCTTTTCCTCGCCGTGGAACTCCTTCGGTAGCTCGATCGGCAAGGCGATATGATCGGAATATTTCTTGACGATGTTGCGCAGGCGCCAACCGTCGGCGAACTCCTCTTCACCGCTCTTGAGGTGCAGCACGATGCGGGTGCCGCGCTCGGCCTTCTCGATCGTCTCGACCTCGAATTCGCCCTCGCCCTTGCTCGACCAGTGCACGCCCTCGCTCGCAGCGGCACCGGCGCGGCGGGTAAACACATCGACCTGATCGGCAACGATGAACGCGGAATAAAAGCCCACGCCGAACTGACCGATGAGGTGCGAATCCTTCCGCTGATCGCCGGTCAGGTTCTTCAGAAAATCGGCAGTGCCGGACTTGGCGATCGTCCCCAGGTGCGCGATGACTTCGTCGCGACTCATGCCGATCCCGTTGTCCTCCAGGGTCACCGTCTTCGCGTCCTTGTCGAAGGACAGACGGATCTTCAGCTCCGCACCGCCCTCGAGCAGCTCGGGCTTGGCCAGTGCCTCGAAGCGCAGCTTGTCGGCGGCATCGGACGCATTGGAAATCAGCTCGCGAAGGAAGATTTCCTTGTTCGAGTAAAGCGAGTGGATCATCAGATGAAGCAGCTGCTTCACCTCGGTCTGGAAGCCCAGGGTCTGTTTTTGAGTTTCCACACTCATCGTCTACGAACTCCAGTCATCAGTGATACGGGCCGCACGCGCGGCAGTGTCAGGCAGATGGGGGTCGTAGATGTAATTTCAAGTGGAACGGCCCGCTCAATTGGTACGGGCCCGGTTGCAGCTCAGGGCTCCAGCGCTTCGAGCAGCACGATTTCGCCCGGCGCGAGATTGAAGTAAGCCTCGCCCGGGCCGCCGAGCATACGTCGAATACGCAACCGCCCCTCCGCGTCCAGCCCCGCGAAGCGTCCTTCCGCGACGCCGCCCCGCTCGGTATGCGCGCGCACCAGCATGTTGTCGTAGGTCGCTGGCTCGCGAAGCAGGCGCGCCATGGAAAAACGCTTGCGCCGGTCGTGGCTGCGAACCGGTGGCGTACGAACCGGGGCCGGCTCGCGCGCCTCGGCGGGCTGCACCACAGCGGGCGGCAACGGGGGATAGGCATCATCCTCGACGCGCCAGCCTTCTGCCCCCTTGCTCAACGCCAGCTGCAGGTGCGTCGGGACGCCGTCCACGCGCGCCTCGACCGGCAGGCTGAACGCATGCTCGGCAAGCGGCAGTTGGCCGAGCGGGCTCGTCAGGGTCACATCGTGCGAGGCATGGCGACGCTGCAGGTAATCTTCGAGGACGTAGGCGATGGTGTCCGTCGAATCGACGGTGCGGTCGACCTGCCCATCGCGGTAGCGCAGCCGATCGGTGTAGAGCTCGACTTCGCCGCTGAGGCTGGTCGCATACTGGGGCGGCAGCACCAGATGGAAACGACCCACCAGCCGGTTGGGCGCCTGCTCGGCCAGCACCAGATGCAGGGTGTAGCCATGCTGGATGACACGCGATTCCGGCAGATCGCGACCCGGCTCGAGCCAGGCAATGCGCACGGTCGGCAAAGGCCCCTCGTCATCGGGCAAGACATCCAGGCGTAGCGCATCGGCTGGCGGTTCGCGCAGCTCGATGCGCACCTCCTGGTTTGCGTAGAAGCCAGAACCGGAACGCAGGCTGAGCACGCCATCGATCAACTCGCCATGCTCGGGCCTGAAGGCTTGCCCGTTGAGCTGGCCGTGCAGCAGACCGCCCGGCTGCGCCGCCTCTGGCTGCGGCAGCCATTCGAGAGCAAGGATGGCGTCGAGCTTTTCCGGCGCCCGGGCGGCCAGCATCGACAGCCCGACCACCAGCGGGATGATGCCCAAGCCGACGGTCAATACGGCCCGACGGGCGACTGACCAGTGGGCAAAGAGATAGGCCAGGGTGAACGGCGGCATCAGGCTACCGATGCCCCAGAACAGGCTGGTGCCAAAGGCGAGCGTGACCAGCCAGACCATGCCGGCGAGCATCAGCAGCAGGCCGGCGAGAATCAACAGAGCATCCATTCCGGCTCCTTGAAGCGGTGTCAGACGTCAGCTACCGCACGCCGACAGCCGCAGGATCAGGCCTGGTCGATCTTGAAATGGCAACGGGCGGTGGCGATGGGTTCGGCCTGATGGGTCTGCCAGGCAGTGATCGCGACATTGGCGACCCGACGGCCCTGGCGCCAGACCTGGCAGGCGGCGAAAGTGTCACGATAGTGACCGGCGCGCAGATAATCTATCGAGAAGTCGATGATTTTCGGCAAATGTGGCGCCCCCATGAACATCAGCAAATGAAGCATCGCGGAATGCTCCATGAAACCCGCGATCACGCCGCCGTGAATCGCTGGCAGCATGGGATTGCCGATGTTGTCCTGGTTCTGCGGCAGGCGGAACACCATCTCGTCTCCCAGACGCAGGCATTGCATGCCGATCAGCTTCGCGTAGGGCACCGACTCGATCAGCGGCTCGTAATTGTTGGTCTCCAGCGCCTGGCGGACCATGGCATCGAAATCCACCCGAGTCATGCCGCACCCTCCCCGCCGCGGCCGCCGGCCTGCTTGCCCATGCGCATGAAGGTGCCGACCACGTGCGCGATCGGCTCGTTGATGTCGCGCTGGTAGGCCACGCCCCGCGTGAAGATCACGTGCGGCGTCACTCGGTAGCATTCGGCGAAGCCGAACACGTCGTGACCCGGCTCGGCCGGGTGCATGTAATCGATACGCAGGTCGAGCGTCGGACAGACCTCCAGTTCCGGCAATGCGCAGGCGGTCGAGATGCCGCAGGTGGTGTCCATCAGCGTGGTGATCGCCCCGCCATGAATGCCGCCGGTCTCGGGATTGCCAATCAGGCTCTCGTTATAGGGCAGGCGCAACGTCAGACCCTTGCTGTCAGCGTGCTCCACGCTGAGCCCGAGCACCTGGCAATGACGCAGGAAGGAAAGAAAGCGCTGAGTGCGCTCGAGAATCTGGCTATCGCTCATTCAATCTCTCGGCGATGGAATCGAGCCGGCCATGATACCGGGCGGCAAGGTTGCGCCCTACTCCCGGGACGTATCTCCGAGCGAAGTTGGCGTAAACACCATGACCTTCAGCACATCGGAATGGAACTCGCGGCGGTAGAGCACCAGCACCACGCCGGTGGTAACCGCCATGAAGAACCAGGGATTGATAAACCAGGCCAGCGTGGCCATGCCGAAATAGTAGGCACGCAGACCAAAGTTGAACTGGTTGGCAGCCATCGACAGCACGCGCGCCGCGCGCTCGGCGAATGCCTTGCGCTCGAGGTCATTGACGTTGCGCTCACCAGCCATCGGTGCCGACGCGACGAGGACCGCGCCGAAATTGTATTGGCGCATGCACCAGCTGAAGGTGAAGAAGGCATAGACGAAGACCACGGCTAGGCCGAGCAGCTTGATTTCCGACAGCCCGCGGCTGACCGGCTGCGCGAGCGCAGATCGGCGAGCAGGGAAACGGCGCGATCAGACGCGCCGAGCGCTGTGAGGATGCCGGCAAGGATGATCAGTGTGCTGGAGGCGAAGAACGAGGCGTTGCGCTCGAGATTACCGATGACGTTGGCATCGGCAATCCGGTTGTCGCGCTGCAGCAGTCGCTGCATCCAGTCCTGGCGATAGAGATGCAGCACACTGGCCAGGCAGGCCGTGTCACGCCCGCGCCAGCTTGCGTAACGGGTATAGCCCACCCAGCAGACGACGAACCAGATGACCGCGGCGACGTCGGGCGTTAGCAGTTCGGTTAAGGCCATGGCCTGTCCTCTTCAAACCTGACGCGATTATAGCCAGCTGCCATCTACCGCTGCGCTGCGCTCAGACGCGCGCAGGAGCGGCCAGCAGGCGATCCGCGGCGGCCGCGAGCATCAGCGTGATGAGCGCCGGCAGCAGCCATCCCATGCTCTGCCCCGCCAGCGGGAGTTCACCGAAGAAGGCTGGCACTGCGTCACCGAAGCCGGCTGCCGCCATGCCGTCGACGAAACCGAACACCAGGGTGACCGCCATCACCGGCATCATCACCCGGGCGGCGAACGCCACAGCCGGTCGGCCAGGCTGAGCGCAACCAAGACGATCGCCAGCGGGTAAAGCCCTACCAGTACCGGGACCGAGACACTGATCAGCTGGGTCAATCCCTGATTGGCCACCAGCAGGCTGAACAGCGAGAAGGTGATCACCACGCTGCGGTAGGATACCGGCAGCAGGTTGCTGAAGAACTCACCACACGCAGCCGTGAGCCCTACCGCCGTCGTCAGGCATGCGAGGGTGATGACTGCGGCGAGCAACAGGCTGCCGGTCGTGCCAAAGGTGTGCTGTACGTAGGTCGTGAGCACCTGCACGCCATTCTGTGCATCGGCGGCGATGCCCTGGCTGGTTGCGCCCAGGTAGAACAACGCCAGATACACCGCCGAAAGCCCGACGGCGGCGATCACGCCGGCAATCATCGAATAGCGCGTCACCAGCGCCGCATCGGTCACCCCATGGTCGTGGATGGCGGTCGCGATGACGATGCCGAAAACCAGGCGCCCAGCGTATCCATGGTCAGGTAGCCCTCGAGAAAGCCCTTGAGCATCGGCGCGCTGCGATAACTCTCGGCACTGACCCCAATCTCGCCGGCGGGAAGAAACAGCGCGGCGCCGCCGAGCAGGATCAGTGAAAGCAGCAGCACGGGAGTGATGATCTTGCCGACGTTCTCTACCAGGCGCCCGGGATTGAGCACCAGCACCAGCACCGCCGCAAAGAACAGCAGTGTGTAGATCAGCAAAGGCGTACCGCTGTCGCCAGTGAACGGGGCGATGCCCATTTCGAACGACACCACGGCGGTTCGCGGCGTCGCGAACAGCGGCCCGATGGCCAGGTACACAGCTATCGCCAGCAGCGTTCCGGCGAACCGGCCCAGAGGCGCAGTCAGGCGGTCCATCCCGCCGCCGACGCGAGCGAGCGCGACGACCGTCAGCAGCGGCAGGCCCACGCCTGTCAGCAGAAAGCCGGCTGCCGCCTGCCAGATATGTTCGCCTGCGGCCAGTCCGGCGCTGGGCGGGAAAATGATGTTGCCGGCGCCGAGAAACAGCGCAAAGGTCATGAAACCAAGGGCGACGAGGTCAAAGCCTTTCAAACGAGTCATGGGAAAACATTACCAGGGGAATGCGCCGCCGCCGCGCCAGCGAGCGTGTTGCTCGAGCGATGGGCGATTCGGGACGACGGGAAACGGAAACGATGTGGGGATTTCTCCAGGGGTAAGGGAAATGTCACCCGGCCGGTTGAGCCAGGCCCTGCGTGACACGCATCTCTCGTGAAGACGGCGCCATGATGGGAGGCGCGCATGATGCCATGATCGGCCGAGCATGCCGACCGCTTTGTGCCCACAAACGAAAGGGCCACCCGAAGGTGGCCCTGTCACGGCGCTGGTCAGGCGCCCTTCATTTCCCAACCTGTCACGTCAGCCAGGGCCTTGCCAATATCGGCCAGCGAACGCACCGTTCGCACGCCCGCGTCCTGCAGCGCAGCGAACTTTTCCTCCGCCGTGCCCTTGCCTCCGGAGATGATCGCTCCGGCATGCCCCATTCGCTTGCCCGCCGGTGCGGTAACGCCCGCGATGTACGACACCACCGGCTTTGTCACGTTGGCCTTGATGAAGGCCGCCGCCTCTTCCTCGGCCGAACCACCGATCTCGCCGATCATGACGATTGCCTCGGTCTGAGGGTCGTTCTGGAAAAGCTCCAGGATGTCGATGAAGCTCGAGCCGGGAATCGGATCGCCACCAATGCCGACACAGGTGGACTGGCCGAAGCCCGCATCGGTCGTCTGCTTGACCGCCTCGTAGGTCAGCGTGCCCGAACGCGAAACGATGCCTACCTTGCCCGGCTGGTGGATGTGCCCGGGCTGAATGCCGATCTTGCATTCGCCCGGGGTGATTACACCTGGGCAGTTCGGACCGATCAGACGCACACCGAGCTCATCGCACTTGATCTTGACCTCCAGCATATCCAGCGTCGGGATGCCTTCGGTGATGCATACGATCAGCTTGATGCCGCCAAACGCGGCTTCGAGGATCGAGTCCTTGCAGAAAGGTGCCGGTACGTAGATTACCGAGGCGTCGGCGCCGGTGGCTTCCACGGCTTCCTTGACCGTATTGAACACCGGCAGACCAAGATGCATGGTGCCGCCCTTGCCGGGCGTCACCCCACCGACCATGCGCGTGCCATAGGCGATGGCCTGCTCGGAGTGGAAGGTTCCTTGTGAGCCGGTAAAGCCTTGGCAGATGACCTTGGTGTCCTTGTTGATCAGAATGCTCATTGCTTGCCCTCCGCGGCTTTGACTACCTGAATGGCCGCATCGGTCAGGCTCTGCGCCCCGATGATGTTCAGCCCGCTCTCGCTCAGCATCTTCGCGCCCAGCTCGGCGTTGTTGCCCTCCAGGCGCACGACCACGGGCACCTTGACCCCCACCTCGCGCACTGCACCGATGATCCCCTCGGCGATCATGTCGCAGCGCACGATACCGCCGAAGATGTTCACCAGCACTGCGGCGACATTGCTATCCGAGAGAATGATCTTGAACGCTTCGGTAACGCGCTCTTCCGTTGCGCCACCGCCGACATCGAGGAAGTTCGCCGGACGGCCGCCGTGCAGGTTGACGATGTCCATGGTCCCCATCGCCAGGCCGGCACCGTTGACCATGCAACCGATGTTGCCGTCGAGCGCGACGTAATTGAGTTCCCACTTGGCCGCATGCGCCTCGCGTGGGTCGTCCTGGGAAGGGTCGGCCATGTCGCGCAGCTTCGGCTGTCGATAGATGCGTTGCCGTCGATATTGAGCTTGGCGTCAAGGCAATGCAGGTTGCCATCTTTCTTGATGACCAGCGGATTGACCTCTAGCAGGGCCAGATCGTAGTCCTGAAACAGCTTGGCCAGGCCAACGAAGATGTGGACGAACTGCTTCACCTGATCGCCCTTGAGCCCGAGCTGGAATGCCAGCTCCCGTGCCTGGAAGGGCTGCGCGCCGACCAACGGATCGATGGTGGCCTTGAGAATCTTCTCCGGCGTGTCGTGTGCGACCTTCTCGATGTCGACACCGCCCTCGGTGGATGCCATGAACACGATACGGCGGCTCGAGCGGTCCACGACTGCACCCAGGTAGAGTTCCTTGTCGATATCGGTAGCCGCCTCAACCAGGATCTTGCTGACCGGCTGCCCATTGGCATCGGTCTGGTAGGTCACCAGCCGCTTGTCCAACCACTGCTGGGCGAACGCACGCGCCTCGTCTTTGCTGCGTACCAGCTTGACACCACCGGCCTTGCCGCGACCACCGGCATGGACCTGAGCCTTGACCACCCACTCGGTGCCCCCGATCTTGTCACAGGCTTCAGCGGCCTCCTTCGGGCTGTCTACCGCGTAGCCTTTCGACACCGGCAATCCATATTCTGCAAACAGCTGCTTACCTTGGTACTCGTGAAGATTCATGCTTCTTACCGTTATCAGGTACCGCATTTAAGCAGGGCGTTGCCCTGCCCCCTTCAAGTCCCTGAAAACTATCGCCGATACCTTTCAAGGACCTGATTGCTCATGAAAACATCCTACTTTAGTCAAAGAAAAGCCCGGCGTGTTCAGAACAGGCCGGGCTTTTGTACCACGCGATTCGCTTAGCGCTTCTTGCGATTCGCGATGTGAATGGCGTGGCCATTTACTGCCAGCGCAGCCTCATGCAAGGCCTCGGACATAGTCGGGTGCGAGAACACCATCATGCCGAGATCTTCGGCACTGGTGCCGAATTCCATGCCGATTGCACCTTGCTGTACCAGCTCCGCGGCAGCCGGCCCCATCACGTGGACACCCAGAACACGATCGGTCTTGGCATCGGCGATGACCTTGACCAGACCGGCGGTATCGTTGGCGGCCATGGCGCGACCACTGGCAGCGAACGGGAATACGCCGACGTTCACCTCGACGCCTTCGGCCTTCAGCGCCTGCTCGGACTTGCCGACCCATGCGATTTCCGGGTGCGTGTAGATCACCGACGGGATCAGCTCGTAGTTCATCTGAGTCTTGTGACCGGCAATGCGCTCGGCAACCATCACGCCCTCTTCGGAGGCCTTGTGCGCAAGCATGGCGCCACGCACCACGTCGCCGATAGCGTATACACCCGGCACATTGGTCGCGCATTGATCGTCGACATAGATGAAGCCGCGCTCGTCGAGCGTAACTTCCGAGTCGGCAGCCAGCAGATCGGCAGTCACCGGACGACGGCCGACCGCAACGATCAGCTTGTCGAAGGTCTGCTGCTGCTCGCCTTCGGCGTTGGTGTAGCTGACGGTGACCTGGTCGCCCTTGATCTCGGTGCCGGTAACGCGCGCGCCGAGCAGAATGTTCAGACCCTGCTTGGACAGTACCTTGAAGGCTTCCTTGGCGATCTGCTCATCAGCCGCCGGCAGGAACTTGTCCATTGCTTCGATGACGGTGACTTCGGCACCCAGACGGGCCCAGACCGAACCGAGTTCGAGGCCGATGACGCCCGCACCGATCACACCGAGCTTGCCGGGAACAGTCTGGAAGTCCAGGGCGCCGGTAGAGTCGACGATGATCTTCTGGTCCACCGGTGCCGGCGGAATGTTCACCGGGGTCGAACCCGAGGCGAGGATGACATTCTCGGCCGCCAGCGTTTGCACGCTGCCGTCGGTACCGGTGACTTCGACCTGCTTGCCCGCCAGCAGCTTGCCGTGGCCTTCGAAGACGGTCACGCCGTTGGCCTTCATCAGCGCCGAAACGCCGCCGGTCAGGTTCTTAACGATCTGGTCCTTGCGCGCGACCATGGTCGGCACGTCCATCTTGACCTCGCCGGTCGAGATGCCGTGAACGTCGAAACTGGCATGCGCCTCGTGATACTTGTAGGAGCTATCCAGCAGTGCCTTGGACGGGATGCACCCAACGTTCAGACAGGTCCCGCCGAGCGCGAGCTTGCCGTCCTTGCCCTTGTACTTTTCGATGCAGGCAGTCTTCAGGCCCAGCTGCGCGGCGCGGATAGCAGCGACATAGCCACCTGGGCCCGCACCGATGACGATGACGTCGAATTTCTCGCTCATTACCAATCCTCTTTCCTAAGCGGCAAACGAAAAGCCACGAGCCGCAAGCGGTGCCGGGTATATCACCAGCTGACCGCCCACCGCCCGTGGCTGCCTTGTCAGATGTCCAGCAGCAGGCGAGCCGGATCTTCCAGCAGGTCCTTCATGGTGACCAGGAAGGTTACCGCCTCTTTGCCGTCGATCAAACGGTGATCATAGGACAGCGCCAGGTACATCATCGGCAGGATGACCACCTGACCATTGACCGCCATCGGGCGCTCCTGAATCTTGTGCATGCCGAGAATAGCGGTCTGCGGCGGGTTGACGATCGGCGTCGACAGCAGCGAACCAAACACACCGCCATTGGAGATGGTGAAGGTACCGCCGGTCATCTCCTCGATCGTCAGCTTGCCGGCCTTGGCCTTCTTGCCGAATTCGGCAATGCCGCCTTCGACTTCGGCGAGGCTCATGTGTTCGGCGTTACGCAGCACCGGAACGACCAGGCCGCGATCACTGGAGACGGCCACGCCGATGTCCTGGTAACCGTGATAGACGATGTCGTTGCCGTCGATGGACGCGTTGACGCCAGGCTGACGCTTCAGCGCTTCGACCGCGGCCTTGACGAAGAAAGACATGAAGCCCAGGCGTACGCCGTTGTGCTTCTTCTCGAACAGGTCCTTGTACTTGGAGCGCAGCTCCATGATCGGCTTCATGTTGACCTCGTTGAAAGTGGTCAGCATGGCCATGGAGGACTGCGCTTCGACGAGGCGCTCGGCAACCTTGGCGCGCAGGCGAGTCATCGGGACGCGCTTCTCGACGCGATCGCCCGCGGCAAAGATCGGTGCGGCGGCAGCCGGTGCGGCCGGCTTGGCAGCTGCAGCAGGTGCAGACTTCTTCGCCTCGATGGCGGCGACGACGTCTTCCTTCGTTACGCGGCCGTCTTTGCCGGTGCCGCGGATGCTGTTCGGATCGATGCCGTTCTCTTCGGCCAGCTTGCGCGCGGCCGGAGCGAGGATCTGCTCCTCGGCGGAAGCGGCAGGCGCGGACTCGGCAGCCGCTTGCGGAGCAGCAGCCGCAGCCGGAGCCGAGGCAGGCGCGGCAGCAGCGGAGGCACCCGCCTCGAGCTTACCGAGCAGCTCACCGCTGAGCACGGTGTCGCCTTCGTTCTTGACGATCTCGGTAAGCACGCCGTCAGCCTCGGCAAGCACTTCCATGACCACCTTGTCTGTCTCGATGTCGACGATCAGCTCATCACGCTTGACGGCCTCGCCAGGCTTCTTGTGCCAGGTCGCGACGGTACCGTCGGCAACGGATTCCGGGAATGTAGGGGCTTTGATCTCGATAGCCATTATCGGGGGTCCTATTGATTCGTTGTCTACGTCAAGGCCGCGCATCGCGCGGCCTCTTGCAGCTGGGTTTTAAACGGTGAACGCGTCCTGCAGCAGCTTCTCTTGCTGCTCGGCGTGCATGGAGGCATAACCGACCGCGGGGGCCGCAGACGCTTCGCGCCCGGCGTACTGAAGGAACAGGTCCTTCTTGTGCGCGGTGGCGACACGCCGCATATGGTGCTGGCTGCAGTACCAGGCGCCCTGGTTCATCGGCTCTTCCTGACACCAGACGATGTGCTTGAGGTTCTGGTACGGCGCCAGGACTTCGGCCAGGTCGTCTTCCGGGAACGGGTACAGCTGCTCGATCCGGATGATCGCGATATCCTCGCGGCCTTCGTTGCGACGCTTTTCCAACAGGTCGTAATACACCTTGCCGCTACACAGCACCACACGCTCGACCTTCGCGGCGTCGATCGGATCGATCTCCGGCAGCACGGTCTGGAACGAGCCCTGAGTCAGCTCCTCCAGCGTCGAGATAGCCAGCTTGTGGCGCAGCAGCGACTTCGGCGTCAGCGCAACCAGCGGCTTGCGCAGCGGGCGAATCGCCTGACGACGCAGCATGTGGTAGACCTGCGCCGGCGTCGAAGGCACGCAAACCTGGATGTTGTGCTCGGCGCACAGCTGCAGGTAGCGCTCCAGACGCGCGGAGGAGTGCTCAGGCCCCTGACCTTCGTAGCCATGCGGCAACAGCATCGTCAGACCGCAGAGGCGCCCCCACTTCGCTTCACCACTGCTGATGAACTGGTCGATCACCACCTGGGCACCGTTGGCGAAGTCGCCGAACTGCGCTTCCCACACCACCAGCGCGTTGGGCGTGGTCGTGGCGTAGCCGTATTCGAACGCCAGTACGGCCTCTTCCGAAAGGAACGAGTCGTACAGCGTGAAGTTCGGCTGCTCCTGGTATAGGTGCTGCAGCGGAATGAAGGTCGAGCCATCCTTCTGGTTATGCAGCGCGGCATGGCGATGCGAGAAGGTGCCACGACCGACGTCCTGGCCGGTGATGCGTACTGGATGGCCTTCGAACAGCAGCGTTGCGTAAGCCATGGTTTCGGCGAAACCCCAGTTGATCGGCATCGCCCCTGCCGCCATCTTGGTCCGGTCCTCGAGAATCTTCGAGACCTGACGCTGAACGACGAAGCCTTCCGGAACTTGCAACAGCTTGTTGGCGAGCTCCTGCAGGGTCTTCAGATCGAAGCTGGTGTCGTGCCGCGCGGTCCAGGCGTGCCCCAGGTACGGCCGCCAGTCGACGAACAGCTCCGGGTTCGGCTCCTTGACCAGGCTCTTGACCACGTGCAGACCGTTGTCGAGCGCCTGACGGTACTCGTCTACGCGGGCCTGAACTTCCTCGCTGCTGAGAACGCCTGCACTGATCAGCGCATCCGCGTAGTGCTCGCGAGTCGTGCGCTGCTTGGCGATCTTCTGGTACATCAGCGGCTGGGTACCGCTCGGCTCGTCGGCCTCGTTGTGGCCGCGGCGGCGATAGCAAACCAGGTCGATGACGATGTCCCGCTTGAACTGCATGCGGTAGTCAACGGCCAGCTGACTGACGAACAATACGGCTTCCGGATCATCGGCATTCACGTGGAAGATCGGCGCCTGGATCATTTTCGCCACGTCGGTCGCGTATTCCGTCGAACGAGCGTCTTCCTGCTTGCTGGTCGTGAAGCCGACCTGGTTGTTGACGACCACACGAATCGTGCCGCCAGTTTTGTAGGCGCGAGTCTGAGACATCTGGAACGTCTCCATGACCACGCCCTGACCAGCGAAAGCGGCATCACCGTGGATAGTGATTGGCAGCACCTTGTCGCCGACCGGATCGTAACGCCGATCCTGACGAGCGCGCACCGAACCCTCGACCACCGGAGAAACGATCTCCAGGTGAGACGGGTTGAACGCCATCGCGAGGTGAATTTCACCGCCCGGAGTCATCACGTTAGAGGAAAAGCCCTGGTGGTACTTAACGTCACCGGAACTCAGGCCTTCGACCTTCTTGCCCTCGAACTCGTCAAACAGGTCGCGCGGATTCTTGCCGAGCGTGTTAACCAGGACGTTCAGACGGCCACGGTGAGCCATCCCGATGACGACTTCCTTCACGCCGTAGGATCCCGAGCGCTGAATCAGCTCGTCGAGCAGCGGAATGAGGCTCTCGCCACCTTCCAGACCAAAGCGTTTGGTGCCCGGATACTTGGTACCGAGGTACTTTTCCAGACCTTCTGCAGCGGTCAGGCGCTCGAGCAGATGGCTCTTGATCTCAGCGGAGAACTGCGGCCGGCCGCGCACGCTCTCGACGCGCTGGATGAACCAGTTGCGCTGTTCGGAATCGACGATATGGGCAAACTCAGCGCCGATAGTGCGGCAATATGTCTCTTGAAGCGCCTCGACGATTTCGCGCAGAGTTGCCTGATCCTTGCCGATCGCCAGGTCACCCGTGCGAAAAACGGTATCGAGATCGCCGTCGGTCAAGCCATAGTTGTTGATCGACAGGTCGGCCGGAACGGGACGCTGCTGCAGACTGAGCGGGTCCAGCTGAGCAGCTTGGTGGCCACGCAGGCGATAAGCCTGAATCAAGCGCAGGACTTCCACCTGCTTCTTCTCGTGCTCACTGCTGACGGCACCAGCGGACACCGGCTGTGCGCGGCGCTGGTTCTTCGCCAACAGCACGAAATGATCGCGAACAGTCGAATGCGACACGTCCGCTGCGCCGGTGCTGGAAGGCAGCTTCTGGAAATAGTTGCGCCATTCTTCAGGCACAGCGTTGGGGTCGTGCAGATAGAGCTCGTATAGCTCTTCCACATAGGCAGCGTTACCACCGGATAGGTGTGCGCTGTCCCACATGCGCTGCATTACGCTTTCTTGCATGTCTGGTCACCTTCGATAAGGAGACACCACCAGCGTGGAGACCGCAGCATGACTTCCCAAGTTCTGAAGCAGCGACTCAGGTAAAGCCACTACGGACCGCGCAGATAGTTCCGGATATTCCGGATGCTCCTGCTGGTCATCAAATTTTCAGAGTGTGACCCCGGCTTTGTGAGCTGGGATCCCTACTAAAACCACGGCGCCTAAGCTGGCGCCGTGGGTACTACGGGTAACGCACGGCCGGACCAGCATCCACACCGATCCAACCCTGCCACCTCAGGTGGCGCTTTGCAGCAACATGTTGCGCACGTGGCCGATGGCCTTCGTCGGGTTCAACCCTTTCGGGCAAACACTTACGCAGTTCATGATGCCGCGGCAGCGGAACACACTGAACGGGTCATCCAATGCCGCCAGACGGTTTTCCGTCTCGGTGTCGCGGCTGTCGGCCAGGAAACGGTAGGCCTGCAGCAGCGCGGCGGGACCAAGGAACTTGTCAGGGTTCCACCAGAAGGACGGACAGCTGGTCGAGCAGCAAGCGCACAGGATGCACTCGTACAGACCGTCCAGCTTCTCACGCTCTTCCGGGCTTTGCAGACGTTCGATGGCCGGAGCCGGCGTATCGTTCATCAGGTACGGGCGAACTTTCTCGTACTGCTTGTAGAAGATGCCCATATCGACCACCAAGTCACGAATGACCGGCAAACCAGGCAACGGACGGATAACCAGCTTGTTGCCCTTGACCACGGCGGACAAGGGCGTGATGCAGGCCAGGCCATTCTTACCGTTGATATTCATACCGTCGGAGCCGCAGACGCCTTCGCGGCAGGAGCGACGATACGAGAAACCCTGGTCCTGTTCCTTGATCAGAGCCAGGACATCGAGAACCATCAGGTCTTTCCCGTCGGTGTTGACCTGGAAGTCCTGCATGAAGGGCTTCTCGTCCTGCTCCGGGTTGTAGCGATAAACACTCACTTGCAACATATCGGTGACCTCAGTAAGTCCGGACCTTCGGCTCGAATGCCGGAACGGTCTTCGGAGCGAAGTTCACGGCACGCTTGCCTACCCGCTTCTCGCCGGGGAAGTACAGGGTGTGGCACAGCCAGTTCTCGTCATCACGCTCTTCGAAATCTTCACGAGCATGGGCGCCGCGGGACTCCTTGCGCGCCTCAGCCGCAACGGCAGTCGCCTCGGCCACTTCGAGCAGGTTCTGGAGCTCGAGCGCTTCGATACGCGCGGTATTGAACGCCTGGCTCTTGTCGGCGATCTTGACGTTGGCAATGCGCTGACGCAGATCCGACAGCTGAGCGATACCCTTCTGCATGTACTCGCCGGTACGGAACACGCCGAAGTAGTTCTGCATGCAGTTCTGCAGCTCTTTGCGCAGCGGCGCAACGTCTTCGCCAGTGGTCCGCTCGTTCACGCCTGCAAGGCGAGCCAGGGCCACGTCGAGGTCGGTTTCGCTCGCACCGCGGTGCTCGATACCTTCCTTCAGCGCCTTCTCCAGGTGCAGACCGGCAGCACGACCGAACACCACGAGGTCGAGCAGCGAGTTGCCACCCAGACGGTTGGCGCCATGTACGGATACGCAGGCCACTTCGCCCACCGCGAACAGACCGTCGATGATCTTGTCGTTACCGTTGGCGTCCTGAGTAATCGCCTGACCATGGATGTTGGTGGCGATACCACCCATCATGTAGTGGCAGGTCGGAACAACCGGCACCGGTGCAACGACCGGATCAACGTGAGCAAAGGTCTTCGACAGCTCACAGATACCTGGCAGGCGGCTATGCAGCACTTCCTCGCCAGGTGATCCAGCTTCAACATCACGTGGTCGCCATCCGGGCCACAGCCGTTACCCGCCAGGATTTCCTTGACCATCGAGCGTGCAACGACGTCGCGACCAGCCAGGTCCTTCGCGTTCGGCGCGTAACGCTCCATGAAGCGCTCGCCGTGCTTGTTGATCAGGTAACCACCTTCACCGCGGCAACCTTCGGTTACCAGCACACCGGCACCCGCGATACCGGTCGGGTGGAACTGCCACATCTCGATGTCCTGCACCGGTACGCCGGCGCGCAGCGCCATGCCGACACCGTCACCGGTGTTGATCAGGGCGTTGGTGGTCGATGCGTAGATACGGCCGGCACCGCCGGTGGCCAGAACCGTGGCCTTGGAGCGAATGTAGACGGTTTCGCCATTCTCGATGCAGATGGCGATGACACCGACCACTGCGCCATCCTGGTTTTTCACCAGGTCGACTGCATACCACTCGTTGAGGAAGGTGGTGTCGTTTTTCAGGTTGCCCTGATAAAGGGTGTGCAGCAGCGCGTGGCCGGTACGGTCGGCAGCGGCACAGGTACGGGCAGCCTGGCCACCCTTGCCGTAGTCCTTGGACTGACCGCCGAACGGACGCTGGTAGATGCGACCGGTTTCGGTACGGGAGAACGGCAGCCCCATGTGCTCGAGCTCGAACACGGCTTCCGGACCGACCGAGCACATGTATTCGATCGCGTCCTGGTCACCGATATAGTCGGAGCCCTTGACGGTATCGTACATGTGCCAACGCCAGTCATCGTTCGGGTCGGCAGAGGCGATTGCACAGGTGATGCCACCCTGAGCAGACACGGTGTGCGAACGGGTCGGGAAGACCTTGGTAACGACGGCGGTCTTATGCCCCGACTGGGAGAGCTGCAGCGCAGCGCGCATGCCGGCGCCACCACCGCCAACGATGATGGCATCGAAGGAAAGCGTACGAATGTTAGCCATGAATCAGATACCCCACAGAATCTGTACGCCCCAGACGAAGAAGGTGAACATGGCAATGCCACACACCGCCTGGAACAGGAAACGCACGCCGGTAGCCCACTTACCGATCGCCATGTTGGTCAGGTAGTCAGTGGAAATCGTCCACATACCGACCCACGCATGCACGCTAAGCGAAACCAGCGCCAGCAGACTGAAGATGCGCATCCAGTTGGCCGAAAAAAGTTCGCGCCACTGAGCGAATTCCAACCCTGGGTTGGCAATCAGGTATCCGAGAAGAAACAGGAAATAAGCCGCCAGCACGACTGCCGACACACGCTGCGCCATCCAGTCATACAGACCTGAACGCGAGAAGTTGGTGACGTTGGTTACCATATCCACACTCCCGCCAAAACGATCAGTACCGCAGAAACGATGATGACGATCTTCGAGCCCAGCTTGCCGCCCTCGAGCGTCTCACCGTGCCCCGTATCCATCACCAGGTGACGAATGCCAGCGACCAGGTGATAGAGAAGCGCCGAAAGCAGCGCCCAGACAATCAGCTTGGCCAATGGGCTGCTCAGGTAGCCTCGCACCTCATCGAAGCCTTCTGGCGAAGACAGCGATGCATCGAGCGCGAACAGCATGAGCGCGATACCGATGAACAGGATGACACCGGATACACGGTGGAGAATCGACGTGTAAGCAGTGATTGGGAGTTTTATTGTCCTAAGATCTAGGTTTACAGGTCGTTGGCTTTTCACGGCTTCTTTTCACACTTGAGAGCCCCAGAGCGCAGGGCAAAGTTGTTGGGAAGAGTACGCAGCAGTACCCGCTACCCACGAGTGACAACCTACAGATTTCCGCCTGTAAGGCCCCTGCCGGTCGGTGCCGGAGTATAAACAGTTAGGTCACTAAGCACAATGTGGTGAAGTGCCACTAAAGGCTGATGGCGACCCCTATATAAATGCCGTAAACAGTCAGCCCAGCGCTGCACAGACACCCCCGAACCCCTCTGCAGCGAGGCTCTGCGCAAATTGACTTTGCGATTTATCACACTATAGTGATGCGGGCCCTGCGTGGGGGGCCATGATGATTCCAAGCACAAAACAGGAGGCCATGCATGGCTGACAAGAAAGCGCAGTTGATCATCGAGGGCGCCGCCCCCGTCGAACTGCCCGTTTATTCCGGTACCGTAGGGCCTGACGTTATAGATGTACGAAGCCTGGGGACCTCCACGGGTCACTTCACCTTCGATCCGGGCTTCATGTCCACCGCCTCTTGCGAATCCAAGATCACCTACATCGACGGTGACCAGGGCATCCTGCTGCATCGTGGCTATCCGATTGAGCAGCTGGCCGAAAAATCCGACTACCTGGAAACCTGCTACCTGCTGCTCAATGGCGAGCTGCCCACCGTCGAGCAGAAAGCCAAGTTCGTCGACACCATCAAGAACCACACCATCGTTCACGAGCAGCTGAAAACGTTCCTCAACGGCTTCCGCCGCGATGCGCATCCGATGGCGGTCATGTGCGGCATCGTGGGTGCACTTTCCGCCTTCTACCACGACTCGCTGGATATCAATAATCCGCAGCATCGTGAAATCTCCGCGCATCGACTGATCGCGAAGATGCCGACCATCGCCGCGATGGTCTACAAGTACTCCATGGGTCAGCCGCTGATGTATCCGCGCAACGACCTGAACTATGCAGAAAACTTCCTGCACATGATGTTCAACACCCCGGCCGAGGTTAAGCCGATCAGCCCGGTGTTGGCCAAGGCGATGGATCGGATCTTCATCCTCCACGCTGACCATGAGCAGAATGCATCGACTTCGACTGTCCGCCTGGCGGGCTCGACCGGCGCCAACCCGTTCGCCTGTATCGCCGCCGGCATCGCCGCGCTGTGGGGCCCGGCTCACGGCGGCGCCAACGAAGCCGTACTCACCATGCTGGACGAGATCGGCGACGTATCCAACATCGAGAAGTTCCTGGCCAAGGCCAAGGACAAGAACGATCCGTTCAAGCTGATGGCTTCGGTCACCGCGTGTACAAGAACTTCGATCCGCGCGCCAAGGTCATGAAGCAGACCTGCGATGAGGTTCTGGGCGAGCTGGGCATCAACGATCCGCAGCTCGAACTCGCGATGAAGCTGGAAGAGATCGCCCTGAGCGACCCCTACTTCGCCGAGCGCAACCTGTACCCGAACGTGGACTTCTACTCGGGCATCATCCTCAAGGCCATTGGCATTCCGACCAGCATGTTCACAGTCATCTTCGCCATGTCGCGGACTGTCGGCTGGATTTCCCACTGGAAGGAAATGATCGCTTCGGGCCAGAAGATTGGCCGCCCGCGTCAGCTCTACACCGGCCCTGCCAAGCGCGACCTGCCGCGCTAAAACAGGCTGGTTTAAAAAAGAAGGCTGCCTAGGGCAGCCTTCTTTTTTCTCCTACGGGCACACTCAACGCTTTTCGGCGCGCTCGCGCAGGTTACGCAAGGTGTTCAAAGGCGCCTCGACCACGAACTTATTGGCCAGCCAGGACGGCACGCTACCACCCGGCTCGGTGTGCACCTGATAGACCACCTCGACTTCACCACCGGGTTGCGGATTCATCTCCCAGAAGCCCTCCACTTCGCTCACACGAACATAGCCATCCTCTTCCGGAAGGTACTGGGGAAGCCCTTTCAGGTCACGACGCAGCCCGCCGTTCTTGAGCTCACTTTCCGTTACCTGAACACGGAGTCACGCGGAGTGACTGGCCAGGGGGTATTGAAACGGGTATAGGTTACCGCTGTGCTTCCCTCCTGCTTGAGCAGTTTCTGCTCCTTGCACTCGTGGATCCACGCACAGGCGCCGCCAACGTCTTCCTGGAGCTTCTTGAGTGTTGCGACATCCGTATCCATCATCGCGACGCCGCGATAGGCCTTGTACTTCGAGCCCGGGACCGTCTGCAAATAGACCTTGACGCCATCCTCCTCCTTGGCCAACTCCCAGCCTTCGGCGGCCTGCACGGAAAGCAGCGGCAACATCAGCAAGGCACCCACAACGCAACCTTTCAAATTCATGCTTCACCTTTTTGTTGTATGCGAATCGGACCGGTCAGGCCGTGGCTTGTTCAAGCCAACCAAGAATCCGCACAGCATCTTCGCGGTCCTGACCGCAAATTGCCGGCTCGGCCTGGAAAGCCGAGCACACCGCCGGCCTTTCAGCATCGCCGAAAATCAGGCAGCGGAACTGCGCCGAAAGCTGAGCACAGCGCACCCCTGCGGGTTTGCCTTGTGGCATGCCAGGTATAGGCGAACTGATGGAAGGAGCGATGCAACATGCCCCGCATCCGGAACGACACTCCATTGGCTACTCCTGACCGAATCACGAACGAAATATTAGTTTGCGGTCACGCCGAACGCACCCCTCGCTGACATTTCGTTACGCGACGCCCTTTTCTACCGAGATCGAACCGCCTGGCCAGGTGACGACGTTTGGACGCTTGGGCATACTGGCCACCCATTTTTAACTCATGCAAGGTAGCAGCATGTTCAAGGTTAACGAGTACTTCGATGGCACCGTCAAATCCATCGCCTTCGATATGGCCGAGGGCCCTGCCACGGTTGGCGTAATGGCACCAGGTGAGTACGAATTTGGTACGAGCCAACTGGAAGTCATGCACGTTATTGCCGGCAGCCTGGATGTGAAGCTGCCCGATGCCGAGGATTATCGGACATTTGCTGCTGGAACTCAGTTTACAGTTCCCGCCAATAGCAAGTTCCAGCTAAAGGTCGCCGTAGATACTGCGTATCTCTGCGAGTATCGCTAACACCCAAGTTATTGGCCGACAGATTAGCGAGCAAACAAAAAAGCGCTGGCAATGCCAGCGCTTTTTGCAATCCCGAGCCAACTTAGGCGTTGGGCCCGATGGCGTCCCAACCGCTCTTGACCTCTGACAGCAACGATGCCACTTCGTCGAGCTTGCTAACGTCATTATGGCGACTGGCCTCGAACAGGCGCATCGTCATATATTCGTAAAGACGTTCGAGATTCTCAGCCAGCTCACCCCCGGCCTCCTTGTCCAGGACGTCACGCAACCCGCCAACGATGTTGATTGCCTTACCAATCAGCACACCTTTCTCCGCATACGCTTGGCGCAGCATCGCGCCACGAGCCTGGGCAATTCGGTCGAGCCCGCCCTGCATCAGCATCTGGATCAGACGATGCGGGTCGGCCTCGGTAACCTGCGCTTTTACGCCGACCTGCTGATATTGCCGCATTGCTGCCATAGCATTCATTGGATGAAACCCTCATCACATCAATCGCATGATCTGTTTATCGGTCAGGGCGGGCCAGACTTGAACATCGAACAGAAATAAAAAACCGCCCGAAGGCGGTTTTTTATTTCTGTTGAAGCCGTCATTTTTTCGAATTGCTCGCGGCCCAAGGCAGATTTTCCAACGAAGCCAGAAGGCTGTTGGAGGTATTGGTTAACTGGCCGACCAGGGTGTCCATGGCGTTGAACTGCTTGTACAACCGCTCCTGTAGCGAAGCGATGCGGCGCATCAGGTCTTCCTTCTGGTCATCGATCTTGGAGATCGTCTCGGTCATAGCCTTGTTGCGCTGCTCGAGAATCCCCCCGGTTTCGGTGTAAGGCTTGAGCTTGTTATCCAGTCGTGTCGCAAGCCCCTGCTCTCCAGTAAACAGCGCCGGCAGTTCCGCGAAGTTGTTAGCCATCGCCTTGTCCAGCTTGGTGCTATCGATGGCCAGCGTACCGTCCTTCTGTGTGGTGATGCCGATGTCCGTCAGCGCGCGTATGGCGCCATCACCTTGAACGTTCACCAGCTCGTTTCGAATGGTGTTCAGTAGCGAGCGCGCAGTCGCATCCCCTACCAGCGCGCCGGTGACGGGCGCATTGCCCTCACCGACCGAAGTGACCTTCGTCTGTGCGTTGATCACGCCAATCAGCTTGTTGTAGCTGTCGACGAAAGACTGGATCTGCTTCTTGACTCCGGCCTTGTCTTCCGACACACCAATCGTCAACGGCTCGCCGACCGGCGTCTTTGCCTTGAGGTCGAGCGTCACGCCATCAATAGCCCCCGAAACCTTATTGCTTTCACTGACGACCTTCAGCCCATCGACGTAGAGTTCCGCGCTCTGGGCCGTGGAAAGTATCCGAGGGCCCGCCCCAGTGCTGGACGCCGAGCCGTCGAAAGCGAGCGTCGAGAGGCTCAGCTGACCACTCTCGAGCGGCCCCGCATCAGTTGCGGCAACGGTGATATCCCGACCAGCGCCGGTCTTGGTGCTCGATAGTACGAGCCGGGAGCCGTGCTCATCGGTAACAATGGTGGCGCTAACCCCCATATCCTTACCAGCCGCGTTGATGGCGTCACGCATGCCGGAGAGGGTGTTGTTACTGTCATCGATGTTGACGGAGAACGACTCGCTCGATGGCGGATCACCGGGCACACCCAGTGAGATTTGCAGCGCCCCCTTAGCGAAACGAGCAGGTGCATCAGCTGTGTTGCTGACTGCAGCCAGCGCCACCTTGCTGCTACTCGCCAGTGACTTGACTTCGACCTGATAGCTACCTGCGCCGGCCGTGATTCCAGCCGTTACGCCAACCAGATCGGATTTGCTGGAGCTTGCCGAACGAGCCTGAAAAAGATCCGGCTTGTTCAATGCACCGAGTGCGGTCTGAAACTCGCTGATGGCACCCTTCAAAGCGCCGATGGCAGTGATCTGCGTGGTGGTTTTCTTTTCGAGTGTCGCGAGCTGTGACTCTTTCGGAGCGCGCTCGGCAGCAACCATGCCGGCCACGATGCTATCGATATCGATCCCGGAGCCGATCCCCGTTACGCCTGCCATAGCCTTACCTCGTCAAAAAACCGCAGATTCATTTTTGATCAGAAACAATCAAGAAATATGCCGCTACGCCTTCGCTTCAAACAGCAAGCTGCGCATCTCATCTAGGCGCTCAGCCAGACGAAGGATATCCTCTGACGGAATTTGCCGCACCACTTTGCCTGAATCCCCATCGACGACCCGAACGACCACCTGGCCAGTGGAGTCATCCACGCTGAAGTTGAGATCGCGCTGCAGGTTCTGCACCTGTAAGCGAATACGTTCCACCGCTTCGCCGACATCCATCTTTCGCTCAGAACCTGCCGTGTTACCTGCTCCGTCGAACGACGAAAACCCAGCCTCCTGACGGGGGCTGGGCATCGCAGTGCTCGAGGAGGTTGACGCAAGGGGTGCCGCTACTCTTGCGACGTCCATGACTCACCTCTCAATGAATCGACGGGGTGGAGCACCACCCCATCCATTGCGCCTGGGCTTACTGCAGCAGGCTGAGAACAGCCTGCGGCAGCTGCTTGGCCTGCGCCAGGATCGCGGTGCCAGCCTGTTGCAGAATCTGGTTCTTGCTCAGATTCGCGGTTTCGGCAGCAAAGTCAGTATCTTGGATTCGCCCTCGAGCGGCAGAGACGTTCTCGCTAATGTTCTGCAGATTGGCAATGGTATTTTCGAAACGGTTCTGCACCGCGCCAAGACTGGAACGCGTGTTATCAATCTGCGACAGGGCCGAGTCGATCACTCCAATTGCCTTTTGCGCCCCCTCAACAGAGCTGATATCGATACTACCGACCGACTCCATAGTCGACTCAGTTGGCGCAGCACTATTAATAACTGTGTCTACCGATCCTCTCAGCGTAAATCCAGACAGCGAGCTAAAACGAACATCACCGGTGACCAAAGTTGAATCACTCGCAGTCTCCGTACCGCCAGCATCTACAACTTGCAGATTGATCGTGGAAAGGTTATTCCCATCAAAATCAAATGATTTAACTGTTGCTAACGCCGCTGTCGCATCATCTGGAACGTTACCATTGACAGTTGATATCGACAAATCCTGAAAGCCAATATTATATCCATCTTTAGATATAAAAGTTAGCGAACCTTTATCATCGATTTTAGCTGTAATACCAGTCGTCTCAGTTTTAGCATTCACAGCGTCACGCAAAGACGAAAGATCAGTTACGTCTGAAACATGAGCAGATATGTTTGCATTCGCTTTACCCTGAAGCGTGAACGCAACTGTACCAGTTCCACCAAGCCCGCTGAGCACAGCTTTAGTCTGAGCTTCAGCCTTGACACCAGTTTCAGCTTCTTTGGCATTCACTGCCGCAGCAATATCTTTAGCCGACGAGCCACTAGCAATCGTGCCAGTAGTTTGCTGCCCTTCCGGACCAGTAATCTCGATAGTGCCTGCCGTTACACCATTGTCAGTATTCGTCGCCGCAGCGGCCGTCGCGTTACCTAGAACGCTATTCGTTCCTGCGCTAGCCTTAACAACGTTGCTGCCAAGATCGTTAGCTGAAGCGGAATTAACGCTCACACTAATAGTTTCTCTTGCATTCGCACCAACCTGAAAGTCAACGCTTGTGAAAGAGCCGTCAAGAACCTTCCTGCCACCGAAAGTAGTTGTCTCAGCAATGCGGTTCATTTCCGCCTGGAGGCTGCTTACTTCCTTTTGCAGCGCTTTTCGGTCGGTGGCATCGTTCGTACCATTAGCTGCCTGCAGCGATAGATCGCGCATACGCTGCAAAATATTAGTTGATTGTTGAAGAGCCCCCTCCGCCGTTTGGCTGATAGAAATCCCATCATTAGCGTTACGCACCGCGACATTTAATCCATTGATTTGGCTTGTCATACGGTTAGAAATTTGCAGACCAGCTGCATCATCTTTCGCGCTGTTGATTCGGCTACCGGTGGACAGGCGCTGCATGGAGGTGGCCAGCGCATTGGAAGAATTGCTGAGGTTACGCTGAGTATTCAGCGAAGCGATGTTGGTATTGACGGTAAGTGCCATGGTATTTGCCTCCAAAGGCGCTATAACTAGGTTTGCCTGAGCTTGCGACTCCGGGCCGGCTCTTGCCCAGGCACCCATCGAGTTCGCATTCGTTCCTTTTATCGGCGCCGTTTGGGTTGGCTTTAGGGCAGATTCGAACTTTTTCGTGGGCCCGGTACCGCACCACCGCTACGCCAGCGCGTCCATACTGCGGACTTGCTTGACTAGCTTTTCGGGTGGGATGGGGAAAACTTTAGGGAGAGATACTGGAGCTGCTTCCCTAGGCAGGCTCCACGGGATTGCCCGGTACTGGCGAGCGCTGGAGAGCATTCGCGGCCAAGGCCGCTCCTACAGCTTCAGCGAAACAGTCCGGAGCGGCTTTGGCGGCGAGGCTCGCTGGGATGGGCTTATGCTGGCGCGCTATGAACCAAGCTGAGCGAGGTGCTCGAGAAATTGCGCTTCGTCGAGCACCGTCACACCGAGTTCATTCGCCTTGGCGAGCTTGGACCCCGCACCCGGCCCGGCGACCACGCACGTCGTCTTGGCCGAAACGGAACCAGCAACCTTTGCCCCCAGGGCCTCCAGGCGCGCCTTGCCCTCGTCGCGGCTCATGCTTTCCAGGGTGCCGGTCAGCACCCAGGTCTGCCCGGCCAATGGCAGGCCCTCGGCCGCTTTCTTCTCGCTTTGCCAGTGCATGCCGAACTCGCGTAGCTGCGCCTCGATGGCGCGGGCGCGCTCGGCGTTCTCGGCGTTGTCGAAATAGTCACGCAGGCGCGCGCGGCCTTTTCGTTGAGGCGTTCGACCTGGCGCAAGTCGAGCCAGTCGGCGGCGATAATCGCCTCCAGGCTACCGAAGCGCTCAGCCAGGCGTTGCGCACCGGTGCGGGCGATATAGGGAATATTCAGCCGGTCGAGCAGGTCAGCGAGCGTCGCGCAGGCGGCGAACTCCGGATGCACCTCGCCCTCCTCCTGCAGCTGCACGCCGCGCTCGCGCAGCTGGGCGATGACCTGGCGATTGTGCGCGTCGGCGAAAAAGCTGTGGATCTCGTGGGCCACTTCCAGGCCAACGTCCGGCAGATAGACGAGCACATCGGGCAGCGCACGACTGATGCGCTCCAGCGAGCCGAGAGCCCGCGCCAGCAACTTGGCGGTTTCCTCGCCAACGTCAGGAATGCCCAGCGCATAGATGAACCGGGCGAGCGCCGGCTTACGGCTGGCGTCGATAGCGCTCAGCAGGTTGCGCGTGGAGGTTTCGGCGAAGCCATCAAGCTCGATGACCTGCTCCGGGGTGAGGCAGTACAGATCCGCCGGCGATGTGACCAGCCCGCGATCGACCAGCTGCTCGACGATCTTGTCGCCCAGGCCATCGATATCCATCGCGCGGCGCGAGACGAAGTGGATGATCGCCTGCTTCAGCTGCGCCTGACAGGCCAGCCGGCCGACGCAGCGGTAGATCGAGCCCTCGCTCACCGACTCGCGTCCCTTGCTGCGCTTGATCAGCTGGGTGCGCTCGACTGCCGAGCCGCACACCGGACAGCGCTCGGGCACCTGCACGGCGCGCGCGTCGGCCGGCCGGCGCTCGGCAATGACGCCAAGAATCTGCGGGATCACATCCCCAGCGCGACGCACGATGACGGTATCGCCGATCATTACGCCCAAGCGCGCGACCTCGTCCATGTTATGCAGAGTCGCGTTGGATACGGTGACGCCGGCCACCTGCACGGGCTTGAGCCGGGCCACCGGCGTGATGGCGCCGGTGCGGCCGACCTGGAACTCGACATCCAGCAGCTCGGTAATCTCTTCACGAGCCGGAAACTTGTGGGCGATCGCCCAGCGCGGCTCGCGCGCACGAAAGCCCAGCTCTCGCTGCTGCGCCGTGGCATTGACCTTGAACACCACGCCGTCGATCTCATAAGGCAGCGCGTCGCGCTTCTCGCCAATGGCCTGGTAATAGGCACGGCACTCGGCGACGCCTCGGGCCAGCTTCAGCTCGCGGCTGATCGGCAGCCCCCAGCCTTTCAGCGACTCGAGGATGCCGATATGGGTGTCCGGCAGCTCGCCATCGCTGCGACCGACGCCGTAGGCGCAGAGCTCCAGCGGGCGGCTGGCGGTGATTCGGGCGTCCAGCTGCCGCAGGCTGCCGGCCGCCGCATTGCGCGGGTTGGCGAAGGTCTTGCCGCCGGCCTCCAGTTGACGCGCGTTGAGCGCTTCGAAGCCGGCCTTGGGCATGTAGATCTCACCCCGCACCTCGAGCACGGCAGGCCAACCACGGCCCTGCAGCTTCAGCGGAATGTTGCGCACGGTACGCACGTTGGCGGTGATGTCTTCCCCGGTGCTGCCATCGCCGCGGGTAGCACCACGCACCAACACGCCATTTTCGTACAGCAGGCTGACCGCGAGGCCGTCGAGCTTGGGTTCGCAGCTGTATTCGACCTCTGCGCCGCCACCGAGCAGATCGCCAGCCGGGAGGTCCAGCCCCTCGCGCACGCGGCGATCGAAGTCGAGCAGGTCCTGCTCTTCGAAGGCGTTGCCCAGACTAAGCATCGGCACTTCGTGGCGCACCTGGCCGAACGCCGCAAGGGCTTGCCCACCAACGCGCTGGGTCGGCGACTCCGGCGTTACCAGCTCGGGGTGCTCGGCCTCAAGCGCCTTCAGTTCGTTGAACAGGCGATCATATTCGGCGTCAGGCACGCTCGGCTCGTCGAGCACGTAATAGCGGTAGTTGTGGGCGTCGATTTCGCTGCGCAGTTCGGCAATGCGCTCGGCGGCGGTTTGAGCGGAAGGCATAGGACGGAGCCGTGACTGGGGCTGTGCTGATTCAGACCGCATCAGCGCGCTTGGTTGATTGGGAAAGGCGTCGGATTCTAGCCGAATGCGGCCGGGAAGGCAGGTCTGCGGGCACCTGATCGGGCATAGGCAACAGGGCGGAAAAACGGCAGCGGAACGGTGACAGGCGCCGCGCCAATAGGGTTGGCGGGCTGGAGCCGACTCGGAGAAGCGTCCTGATGCAGCGGCCGCTGGGCTGAAGGGCCGCTCCAGGGATGTAGCGCCGATGATCGGTCGGGGTGAGCCGGCCCGGCAAACGCGGCACCGGGCGCAAGGCCCGGTGCAAGGGAGATACTCAGCGTTGCTTGAGTGTCATCTGTCGGCGCTCGAACTCCACGATACGCTGGCGATAGTGCTCGATGGTCTGAGCGGTCAATACGCTGCGTTGGTCGTCCTTGAGTTCGCCGTTGAGCTCCGAGGCAAGCTTGCGGGCCGCCGCGACCATGACATCGAAAGCCTGTTTGGGATGTCGCGGCCCAGGCAGGCCAAGGAAGAAACTCACGGCCGGAGTGGTGAAATGGTCGATGTCATCGAGGTCGAAGGTACCCGGCTTGACGGCATTGGCCATCGAGAACAGCACCTCGCCATTGCCCGCCATGCTTTCGTGACGATGGAAGATGTCCATTTCACCAAAACGCAGCCCGCTCTCGAGGATGTTCTGCAGCAAGGCCGGCCCACGAAAGCCGCCCGGATCGCGCGCGAGCACGTTGATCACCAGGACTTCCTCGACCGGAGACTGATCTCGCGCGACTTCCGGCTCCTTCTCGGACTCGTCGTCCTCCCCGACCACGGGGTCGAGCAAGGTTGGCACCGGCTCTTCGGCCGCAAAATGCAGATCACCCTGACGCGGCTCCTTGTGGCGGCGCTTGGCGGCCGGCTCACGGATGCCCTCGCGCGCGTTGACGGCAGGCAGATCGGTCTCGTTCAGTTGGGGCTCGTTGTTGCGATTGACGACCCGCGCCGGGCCGAGCAGTTCGTTGGAGTCGTCATCGACGTCCGGAAGATTGGCGAGGTTGCGGTCCAGCTTGAATTTCAGCTTGCCCTTGCCGCCGCGCATGCGGCGCCAGCCGTCAAAGAGTATCCCGGCGATGACGATGATGCCGATGACGATCAGCCACTCGCGCAGACCGATATCCATTAATCCTCTTACCCCTGAATCCGATGATAAAGACGCGAAATATCAGGCATTCCAGCCGCATTCGCGCATCGCAAAAAATGTTCTCTAAGCTAGCACGACGAACGGCAGATTTGCACCGTGCGCCAGTTCTCTTTTATAGCCGTGGGCCGTTGCAAAACGCTTCCAGACTCCAAGCCAACCTCAGGCCTCTGCCAACGCCACGGCTTGCTCCACGTCGACGGCGACCAGACGCGAACAACCCGGCTCGTGCATGGTCACGCCCATCAGCTGGTCGGCCATTTCCATGGCGATCTTGTTATGGGTGATGTAGATGAACTGCACCTTCTCGGACATCTCCTTGACCAACCGGGCGTAGCGACCGACGTTCGCGTCATCCAGCGGCGCGTCCACTTCGTCGAGCATGCAGAACGGCGCCGGATTCAGCTGGAAAATCGCGAACACCAGGGCCAGCGCCGTTAGCGCCTTTTCACCCCCGGAGAGCAGGTGGATGGTGCTGTTCTTCTTGCCTGGCGGCCGCGCCATGATCGCTACCCCGGTATCGAGTAAATCTTCCCCGGTAAGTTCCAGATAGGCCGTGCCACCGCCGAACACCTTGGGGAATAGCGCCTGCAGGCCGGCGTTGATCTGCTCGAAGGTTTCCTTGAAGCGATTGCGCGTCTCGCGGTCGATCTTGCGGATGACGTTTTCCAGCGTCTCCAGCGCCTCGACCAGGTCGTCGTTCTGCGCATCCAGGTAGCGCTTGCGCTCGGACTGCTGCTGATATTCGTCGATCGCCGCCAGGTTGATCGGCCCGAGGCGCTGAATGCGCTGCGCCAGTTGTTCCAGCCCCGCCTCCCATTGCGCCTCCCCCGCATCGGCGGGCAACGTGGCGAGCACCCCATGCAGGTCGTAGCCATCCTCGTGCAGCTGATCCTGCAAGGCCTTGCGGCGAACGGTGAGGGCCTGCCACTCCAGCCGCTGCTGTTCCAGCTGCCCACGCAACAGCTGCGCCTGCTGTTCGGCCTGAGTCCGGCGCTTTTCGGCATCACGCAGTTCACGATCCGCGTCTTCGAGGGCAAGCCGCGCCAGCTTCAGCTCGTCCTCGACGGCCATGCGCCGCTCGAGCAGCTCTTCGAGCTTCATGCGTAGCTCTTCGAGCGGAGCCTCTCCCTCCTCCAGGTTGAGGTTCAGCTGTTCGCGTCGCTCGACCGCCCGCTCGAATTGCAGCTCCAGCCGCTCCAGCGCCTGGCGAGTCGAATCGTGCTGGGCGCGCAGCGAGCCCACCCGCACGGCGAGCTGGTGTGCATGATCCTTGTGCTGGCGAGCATCCTGGCGCACCCGGTCGAGGCGCTCGCGGATGTCGTCACGGCTGGCCAGCAGCTCTTCCCGACGCTCGCTATCGCTGGCCATGGCATCGAGCGCGTCCTGCAGCAGCAGACGCGCCTCGCCGAGCTGCTCGGTCTCGATCGCGCGTTGCTCTGCCAGCTCGGCAAGCTCCGTCTCGAGGCGCTGACGGCGCTCCAGCAGCTGCTCTGCGCGCGCCTGGCGAGCGGACCGCTGCGCCTTCAGTTCGCCTTGCTGGCGCGCCTCGTCCTGCAGCAGACGGCGCTGCCGCTCGCGCGCCGCTTCACGCTCGGACAGCTCGTGGCGCCCCTGGGCCAGGCGTCGCTCGATATCGTCCAGCGCGCGCAGCCGCTCCTCGCGTTCATCGACGAGCGCGGCCAACTCCTGACCGCGCGCGAGGATGCCGCCAGAGGCATCTTCGGCGCGGCGAACCCGCAGGAAGTGGCGCCCGACCCAGTAGCCGTCACGGCTGACAAGACTTTCACCTTCGGCAAGCGAGGCACGCCCGGCCAGCGCCTGCTCGAGCGTTTCGACCGGGCGGACAGCACCCAGCCAGGGCGAGAGATCGATACCCGCCTCGACCTTGTCGAGCAGGCTGCCCCGCTGCTTCGCGGCCGGAGCGCCCGTTGCGATGCGCAGCTCGCCTTCGGCGAACGTGGCGAAATCGAGCGCGCCCAGATCATTCAGCACCACGGCCTGCAGATCCGCGCCAAGCACCGTCTCGACGGCGACCTCCCAACCGGCCTCGACACGTAGCTGCTCGGCCAACCGGCTGGAGTCGAACAATTGCTGATTGCGCAACCACTCGGCGACGCCCTTGCCCGGCTCCAGCGCCGCCTGCTGCAGCGCCTCGAGCGACGCGATGCGGCCTTCCAGGCGCTGCAGCTCACCCGTGGCTCGCTGCTGGGTGTTGCCGAGTTCGTCGAGTTCGCCGCGCAGGGTCTCGAGCTGCTCGTCGAGCACCTGCTCGGCAGCCGCCAGCTCTTCAAGGCGCAGCTCGCCGAGCGCCAGCTGTTCGTCCAGCTCCAGGATTGCCGCATCTTCCGGATCAGCCGCCAGCTGAACACGCTCCTCGTCGAGCCGACGCTGCCGCTCGCTGAGGCGCTCGAGGCTCTGCTCCTGCTGCTGGATACGCGCCTGCTGCACCTCGGCTACCCGACGCGGCTCGGCGCTCTGCTGGTTGAAGCGATCCCACTGTTCCTGCCAGCTCTGCATCGCTGCTTCGGCCTGCTCGATCTGTGCAGCGCCCTCCTCCGCACTCGCAGCGGCCAGCTCTTGCTCGGGCTCGAGCATGGCAAGCTCTTCGCCAAGCGTCGCCAGCAAGGTGCGGTCATGCCCCAGGTGCGATTCGGTTTCCAGCCGGGCCCGCTCCGCCTCGCGTAAATCATCCTGCAGCTGGCGCAAACGCTGCTGGCCATGCTGAATGCTCTGCTCGACGCGGGCGATGTCGCCCCCCACCGAATAAAAGCGCCCCTGCACCTGGCTGAAGCGCTCGGAGAGTTCGTGATGACCGTCGCGCAACCGCTCGATACTGGCATCGGCACTGCGCTGCTCGGCTACCAGCGCTTCGAAGGCAACCTCCTGATTGCCGATGACCTGCTCACGCCCGCCGACCTGCTCGTTCAATGCCTGCCAGCGCAATGCGGCCAGCTGGGCCTTGAGCTGGCGCTCCTCGGCTTTGTACTCCTGGTATTTCTCCGCCGATTGCGCCTGACGATGCAGCCGTTCGAGCTGCCGTTCGAGTTCTTCACGCAAGTCAGTCAGGCGTGCCAGGTTCTCCTGGGTGCGGCGAATGCGATTCTCGGTCTCGCGGCGACGCTCCTTGTATTTGGAGATGCCCGCCGCTTCCTCGATGAAATGCCGCAGATCTTCGGGCTTGGCCTCGATCAGCCGGGAAATCATGCCCTGCTCGATGATCGAATAGCTGCGTGGGCCAAGGCCGGTGCCGAGGAAGATGTCGGTGATATCACGGCGACGGCACTTGGTGCCGTTGAGGAAATAGGTGTTCTGCCCGTCGCGGGTCACCCGGCGGCGGATGGAAATCTCGGCAAACGCCGCGTATTCGCCAGTCAGGCTGCCGTCGGCATTGTCGAAGATCAGCTCGATGCTGGCCTGCGTCACCGGCTTGCGGGTGTTGGAGCCGTTGAAGATGACGTCGGTCATCGACTCGCCGCGCAAGTTCTTCGCCGAGCTCTCACCCATTACCCAGCGGACCGCATCGATGATGTTGGACTTGCCGCAGCCGTTGGGCCCGACCACCGCCGCCATGTTGCTCGGGAAGCTCACGGTGGTGGGATCGACAAAGGACTTGAAGCCTGCGAGCTTGATGCTTTTCAGACGCATGAAAGCCTTCCGTGGCAGCGGCCGGCGCCTGGCCGGGCAAGCAATGGTCGCCGTGACGTCATGGGTGTTTCGGGCATCCTGGTGGGCGTTGGCGATAGGCGCGCGAGTCTAGCACGCCACCTCGTTCGCCAGGCAGGCACCTACGCACGCTGCAGCGCGCAAAGGCGCACGAGGGGACGGGGCGGCCGGAACCGTTGGGGAAGGATCGGGGGTTTCGCCAGCCGCCCGTCAGCCGCCGGTCATGCTCATGAAGCGCACCACCTGCACCTGCTCGTCAGTACGGAAGTGGTGACGTTCCGGCTTGAGCTGCAGCGCCTCGACCAGCGCGTTGCGCAGCCGCTCGGCGTCGCCGGGATGGCTGCGCATCAGCTGCTTGAGGTCCAGCGCCCCTTCATGACCGAGGCACAGCACCAGCTTGCCTTCGGCTGTGACCCTTACGCGATTGCAGCTGCCGCAGAAATTGTGGCTGTGCGGCGAGATGAAGCGACCTGCGTCTGCGTGCCCGCCACCTGCCAGTAGCGCGACGGCCCGCCGGTGACATGGCTGCTGCGCACCAGCGTATGCCGCTGTTCGATGCGCTCGCGCACCTCATCGCTGGAACAGAAAGTGATCCGGCGCTCGTGGCTGGCCACGTTGCCCAGCGGCATCTCTTCGATGAAGCTGATATCGAGCCCTCGCGCCACGGCGAAATCGACCAGATCAAGCACCTCGTCGTCATTGCGGCCTTTCTGGATCACGCTGTTGAGCTTGATGCGCTCGAAGCCAGCAGCCTTCGCCGCATCGATGCCTTCAAGCACGCGTTCGAGGCGGTCACGCCGAGTCAGCTCGGCGAAGCGTTGCGGATTCAGCGAATCGAGGCTGACGTTCAGACGGCGCACGCCTGCGCGGCGCAAGGCGGGCGCCAGCTTGTAAAGCTGCGAACCGTTGGTGGTGATGGCCAGGTCTTCCAGTTCGCTGCGTGCGCCAAGGCGTTCGAGCAGCTCGGTCAAACCCTTGCGGACCAGCGGCTCGCCACCGGTGATGCGGATGCGCTTGACGCCCAGCCCGATGAAGGCATCGGCGACGGCGTAGAGCTCTTCAAGCGAAAGGATGTGCGAGCGCGGCGCGAAGATCATGTCCTCGCTCATGCAGTAGGTGCAGCGAAAGTCGCAACGGTCGGTAACCGAAAGCCGCAGGTATGTGATGCGCCGACCGAACGGGTCGACCAGCTTCGAATCGGACATCTCTCTCTCCCACTGCACGCATGAACCAAGACTATGACGGAAGACGGCAATAGGCAAAGAACGTTCGCTCGGGCAAGCGCGGCCACGCTGTGTACACTGCGGCGCAGAGCGAACCCGCTGGCCACGCGGGTCAACCTGCCCTGGAGGAACGAGCCGGATGGATAACGATGCGCTGCGCGAGATGAACTGGCGCGAACGCCTGTACACCATCATCTTCTTCACCAATACCGACGCCGGCCGGCGATTCGACACCTGGCTGCTGGTGGTGATCTTCGCCAGCCTGGTGGTGGTGATGTTCGACAGCGTCGCCAGCATCAACCAGCGTCACGGCATGCTGCTGGCCGGCATCGAATGGGTCTTCACCGCGCTGTTCGCCCTCGAATACATCACCCGGGTGTGCGTGCACCCCGCTCCGCGCAAGTACATCTTCAGCTTCTACGGGGCCATCGACCTCCTGTCGGTGGTGCCTGCGTTCATCGCCTTGCTGTTCCCCGATGCCCAGTATCTGCTGATCGTCCGGGTGATTCGCATGCTGCGGGTCTTCCGCGTACTGAAGCTCACCCATTACCTCAGCCAGGCCAACTTCCTTCTGGTGGCGCTGCGCGGCAGCCGGCAGAAGATCGTTGTGTTCCTGCTGAGCGTGAGCACGCTGGTGGTGGTGTACGGCACGCTGATGTATGTGATCGAGGGGCCCAGCAACGGCTTCACCAGCATCCCGATGAGCGTGTACTGGGCGGTTGTGACGCTAACCACCGTAGGGTTCGGCGACATCGTTCCACACACTGCCCTGGGCAAGGCCCTGGCGACGCTGGTGATGATCACCGGCTATTCGATCATTGCCGTGCCAACGGGCATCTTCACCGCCGAACTGGCCAATGCCATGCGCGACGATAGCGTGCTGCATTACAACTGCCCGAGCTGCGCCAAGGGCGTGCACGACGCCAACGCCGCGTTCTGCAGCCGTTGCGGCAGTCGCCTGTTCGAACGCCTCGAGGAAGCGCCAAGGCACCCCGAGCGTGACGAGTCGCCGCCACCGGCAGACTGAGCGCGCTCCGACCGGGCACCGAGCCCGAGCAGCCGAACGGCTCGCAGGCAAGGCTGTCACAAGTCAGACTTGCCGCTACCGGACGAACTCGGGCATGCCCCTTCTCAAGCTGCTGCATTTCGCCGCGCTGATCTGCTGGTGCGGCACGCTGCTCTACCTGCCGGCGCTGGTTGCTGCCGGCACACGCAGCAGCGACAAGCTCTTCTACCGCGACCACGCACACCTGACGCGCCTGGTCTTCACCCTCATCGGTACGCCCGCCGCGCTGCTGGCCATCGGCTCGGGTACGGCGCTGTTCCTGCGCGACGGCACCCTCGCCGGCTGGCTGATCATCAAGCTGACGGCCGTAACCGGCATGGCGCTCTGTCATGCGCTGTGCGGGGTTCTCATGTTGCGCGTCGAGCGTCGGCCGGACCGCCGCGTCACCTACCAGTGCCTGACGCTGGGCGTGCTCATCCCCCTGCTGATCAGCCTGACGCTCTGGCTGGTGCTGGCCAAACCCTTCTGACCCGGACGGACTCGACGCATGACGCCTTACGCCCGCGCCCGCCGCACGCTCCCGCTAGCTGTCCAGATCGACGCCGACGGCATGTTCGTACACCAGGCGCCCGCCAAGGAACGCCGCCAGGGAGATCAGCAGCGCCGTGATCACGGACAGGTACAGCCCCCACAGGGCCCCCTCGTCGGCGCCAAGGCCCTGATAGCGCAGAAGCCAGTTGAGCGAGGCCAGCGAGAGCATCATCACCGCCAGGATGGCGTGGCACCAGGCTGTCACCTTGCGCCGAATATCCCGCACGCTGAGCAGATCGATCAGGCCGGCAATGCTCGCGACCCAGCCGCCGAACGCACCGACACCGGCCAGCCAGAGCCCGCCGCGCTGCCAGAACGGATCGAGCGTCCACAGGTAGGCCAGGTCGGCCGGAAGCAAACCGATCAGCGCCGCTACCGGAAAGTGGATCATCATCGGATGCAGCGGATGGCTGCCGATCGCCGCATTGCTGTGGATCGAATTTCGCTCTATCGCCATTGCGCCCTCCCAGGCCCACTTCACGGGTTGAACGCTGCCCCGGCCGGGCGCGACAGCGAACGTCAGCCGGCCGGCATGGCGTCGGTGAAGCAACAGACGCAGCCGCAGGCCCTGATGAAATGGACCACGCTGGCGCTGGCAGTTCCTTCTCTGACTGCCTGCGGCGGTGCGCAGTCAGCGCTGAACCCGGCCGGCCCGATGGCGCAGGACGTGGCTGACGTCTGGTGGTGGATGTTTGGCTTTGCCGCGCTCGTCTGGCTGGCGGTAGCCACGCTGTGGGTCTATGCCATGTTGCGTCGTTCGCAGCCGCACAGCGCCGAGCAGGCCAAGCGCATCAATCGCCGCTGGGTAATCGGTGGCGGCATCGTGCTGCCCAGCGTGAGCATCGCCGTGCTGCTCGCCTTTGGCCTGCCGACCGGCCGCAGCATGCTGCCGCTGCCCGTCGAGGGTGAACAGCCGCTGCGGATCCGGATCGTCGGCCATCAGTGGTGGTGGGAAGTGCGTTATCCGGACCAGGAGGTGGTCACGGCCAACCAGCTGGTTCTACCGGTCGGTCGGCCGGCCGACATCGAGGTCACCAGTGCCGATGTCATCCATTCGTTCTGGGTACCGCGGCTGGGCGGCAAGATGGACATGATTCCCGGGCGAACCAACGTCATCCGCCTCGAAGCTGCCCATGCGGGCGCCTACCGCGGGCAATGCTCGGAATTCTGCGGAACCCAGCATGCTTCATGGCGCTGCATGTGGAGGCGCTGGAGGCCGATGATTTCTCGGCCTGGCTGGAACGTCGCCAGCAGCGCGCGGCAATCCGGCCGGCCCCGGGCGAGGCCGGCGCGGTATTCGCGTCGCGCTGCGGGCAATGTCACCGCGTCGCCGGCGTGAGCGACGGCAACCGCGCACCCGACCTGACCGACCTGGCCACCCGCCCGACCCTCGCGCCGGCGCATCCGCAATGACCACGACGGTCTGCGCCGCTGGCTGCGCGAGCACCAGACGCTCAAGCACGGCAATGCCATGCCACGCCACGACGAGGTACCCGACGCACCCTCGAACAAATCGCCCAATGGTGGAGACGCTCTCCCCATGAGCAATGCAACCCCCCGCACCGCCCCAGGTACCGACATCGATCAGCTGCATGACCAGTTCGACGAGGTCTGGGGCAACCCGCGCGGCTGGCGTGCGCTGACCATCGTCAACCACACCACCATCGGCCTGCGCTTTCTCGTCACCGGTGGCGTGTTCTTCCTGATCGGCGGGTTGCTGGCGATGCTCATCCGCACCCAGCTCGCCCTGCCCGGCTACGAGCTGATGGAGCCGGACGTCTACAATCAGGTCTTCACCATGCACGGCACGGTGATGATGTTTCTGTTCGCCGTGCCGATGATGGAAGGGCTGGCCGTCTACCTGATCCCAAAGATGATCGGCGCGCGCGACCTGGTGTTCCCACGCTGTCGGCGCTCGGCTATTTCTGCTACCTGTTCGGCGGCATCATCCTGCTGTCGAGCATCTTTCTGGACGTCGCGCCGAAGGCTGGCTGGTTCATGTACACGCCGCTGTCGAGCCAGGCGCACACCCCGGGCGTCAACTCGGACTTCTGGCTGCTGGGTATCACCTTCGTCGAGATCTCCGCGGTGTCGGCCGGGGTCGAGCTGGTGGTATCGATCCTGCGTACCCGCACCAGCGGCATGGCGCTGCACAAGATGCCGCTCTACGCCTGGTACATCCTGGTGATGGCGATGATGATCGTGGTCGGCTTCCCGCCGCTGATCCTGGGCAGCATCCTGCTGGAACTCGAGCGCGCCGCCGGATTCCCCTTCTTCGACCCGGCCGGCGGTGGCGACCCCGTGCTCTGGCAGCACCTGTTCTGGCTGTTCGGCCATCCGGAGGTGTACATCATCTTCCTTCCGGGGGCGGGCATCGTCACCACGCTGATCCCAGTGTTCTGCCAGCGCCCGCTGGTAGGTTATCGCTGGGTGGTACTCGGCGTCGTCACCACCGGCTTCATCAGCTTCGGGCTGTGGGTCCACCACATGTTCACCGTCGGCATACCGCAGCTGGCGCAGGCGTTCTTCTCGGCGGCGAGCATGCTGGTGGCGGTGCCGACCGGCGTGCAGATCTTCGCCTGGCTGGCGACGCTCTGGCTCGGCCGGCCGGTTTACAAGGTGCCGATGCTCTGGCTGGTGGGTTTTCTGCTGGTGTTCGTGGCCGGCGGCCTGACCGGCGTCATGCTCGCCCTGGTGCCGTTCGACTGGCAGGTCCATGACACCCACTTCGTCGTCGCGCACATGCACTACGTGCTGGTCGGCGGCATGTTCTTTCCACTGATGGCCGGGCTCTACTACTGGCTGCCGCACTTCTCCGGGCGCATGCCTCGGAGAAGCTGGGCCGCTGGGGCTTCTGGCTGGTGTTCATCGGCTTCAACCTGACCTTCCTGATCATGCACTGGACCGGCCTGATCGGCATGCCGCGGCGCGTATACACCTACGAAAGCGGCCTGGGCTGGGACATTCCCAACCTCATCTCGTCGGTCGGCAGTTTTGTCATGGCCATCGGCGTGGCGACCATCCTGCTCGACATCGTGCTGCACTTTCGCTTCGGTCTGCCAGCGCCGAAGAACCCGTGGAACGCCGATACCCTGGAGTGGGCGACCAGCCTGCCGCCGTCGGCCTACAACTTCGTCAGTTTGCCGGACGTCACCGACCGTCACCCGCTATGGAAGGAGCCGGATCTGCACGACAGCATCGCCCGCGGCGAGCATGCGCTGACGGTGATCGATCACGGTCGCCGCGAGACCTGGGGCAGCGACCCGCTGAGCGGCAAGGTGCGCGAAATCATCCACCTGCCCGGCAACAGCTGGCTGCCGTTCATCGCTGCCGTACTGCTGGCGGTGCTCTGCCTGAGCCTGCTGAACAAGTTCTACTGGTTGGCGCTGGGTGCCACCGTGGCCACGCTCGTCGTGCTGCTGCGCTGGTCATGGGAGAACGGTGCGCACCCGGCTGCCGCCCCGGACGCACGCACCGAGCCGGACGAGCCTCCCCTGCATTCACGCACCTTCGATGGCCCCGGCCTGTGGGGCATGGGCGTCACCCTGCTGGCCAACGGGGCGCTCTATCTGTCGCTGGTGTTCGGCTGGTTCTATCTGTGGACGGTCGCACCGCAGTGGCAAGTACCCGAGCAGCGGCTCGACGGCTGGCCGATGCTGGTGAGTGGCGTGCTGCTCAGTGCGGGGTGCATCTGGCTGCACAGGCTGATCAAGCGGCTGCGCCAGGGATCGCTGAACACGCTGCTGGTCAACCTCGCCGGCCTTGCGTTGCTCGCCTCGCTGCAGACCGCTCTGCTGGTCTGGCAACTGCTCGGAACACCGCTGGAGCCGACGCAGACTGCGCATGATGCGGTGATCTTCGTCGTACTGGCCTACAGCATCATCCACTGCGGGCTGGCCGCGGTGCTCACCGCGCTGCAGGCCTGGCGCGCCGGCTATGGCTACGTCGGCGTGAAGGCGCCCTACGAGCCGATCGTCGTCGAGCAACTCTGGTACTACAACCTCGGTGTGCTGTGGATCAGCTATGCGGCAATCGTGCTGTTTCCCGGCACCTGGGGAGGTGTCTGATGAAATACGCACGCACCTCGGCCTATCACCCGGTGCAGATTCCGCTGGGTCTGGTGATCTGGAGCCTGTGGTTCATCGGCATGTATGGCGGCCAGGCGGTCGTCTGCACGCTGGCGCCGCCTGCGCCCGAGCAGGGCGTCTGGAACTGGTTGAACGCCGGGCTCGGCCTGCTCACGCTGCTGACGCTCGGCCTGCTGGTGTGGCTGGCCACGCACTTCTGGCGCTTGTCGAGGCCGCCCCATCAACTCAACGAACGGCAGGTGTTCGTCACCAAGATCGCCGCCGGCATCCACATGATCGCGGCGATTGCCACGCTATTCGTCGGCATCCCGTTGCTGCAGATTCCGCCATGTCTGTAGCTCATCGCGCGGCCGCCACCCTGCTGCTCGGGCCTGGCCTGGGCGGCCCCCGCGGCGGCGCACGGCCTGTTCGACGCGCACCTGGCCGAACGCACGCCACTGCTGATCACCGCCGCCTCGTGGCAGCGGCCTGGCTGCTCTACCTACTGGGTGGGCGCCGCGTACCACCGCGCCCCCACGAAGCGCTGTGTTTTCACGCGGCGATGCTGCTGACCGTGCTGAGCGTGTTCGGCCCCCTCGACGAATGGGCCGAAACCAGCACCAGCTGGCACATGACGCAGCATATGCTGTTCATTCTGGTGATCGCGCCACTCTGGGCGCTGGCGCGCCCGCTGCCACAGTGGCGCGGCGTCACCGGCTGGTTCGGGCAGCGCGTGTGGACTCTGCTGCTGCGTGCCGGACGCTACCCCACGGCGCTGGCCCTGCTGCACGGCGCCATCATCTGGATCTGGCACACGCCGCGGCTGTACGTCCTGGCGCTCGACAATCTCTGGGTGCATGCCTTCGAGCACGCCTGTTTTCTTTTCACCGGCTGGCTGTTCTGGTGGTCGGTCCTGCGCGCCAACCGCAAGCAGGTACCGCAGGCACTGATGGCGGTGCTGCTGACACTGATGCATACCGGCTTGCTGGGCGCACTGCTAACGTTCGGCTCGGTGTCGTTTTATGGCGCCGAGCGGGACGTGGCGGATCAACAGCTGGCGGGGCTGATCATGTGGGTGCCCGGCGGCTTCGTCTACCTGGCTGCCGGCGGCTGGATCGCCTGGCGCTGGCTCGGCCGGCTGTGGCACAGCCAACCCCAGCCCGACGACGGCCTGTGAGCCGTCGGTCGACTCAGTCGAGCTTCTTGCGGATCCAGTACAGGTAGGTGCCGGCCTCTTCCTGGCGGTCGACCAGCTCGTGGCCGAGAAAGACGCAGAACTTGGGAATATCGCGTTGCGTGGACGGGTCGGTGGCGATCACCTTCAGCAACTCGCCACCGGCCAGGTCGCGCACCTTGTTGTGCAGCATCATCACCGGCTCGGGGCAGTTCAGGCCGGTGGCATCGAGCACCGCATCGACGGTCAGGTCAGTCTGGGTCATGTGAACTCCAAAAGATCAGGCGCGCATTGTCACGCAAGCCTTGGCCGAGGTCACCTGCCGCCTCACAACCGGCGCAGGTGACAGGTGACTTCTTCGCGATCGTGATAGAGCTGCTTGCAACCGATGCTGGCGCGCACGCCACGTTCGGCAAGCCCGTCGCGGATGCGTTCCAGCAAGCGACGCACCTCGGCGTAGCGTTGCTTCATCGGCAGCTTCAGGTTGACCACTGCTTCGCGGCACAGGCCCTCGCCGATCCAGGTTTCCAGCAGCGCCGCATTGCGTGCCGGCTTCTCGACGATGTCGCAGACCATCCAGTCCACTGGCTTGCGCGGGCGAAAGGCGAAGCCGTCGGCGCGGAAATGATCGACCAGGCCGGAGTCCATCAGTTCGGCGTTCATCGGCCCGTTGTCCACCGCGCTGACGCGCATGTGGCGGTTGACCAGCTGCCAGGTCCAGCCGCCGGGCGCCGCGCCCAGATCGACTGCGGTCATTCCCGGCGCCAGGCGGGCGTCCCACTGGTCGCGCGGAATGAAATGGTGCCAGGCCTCCTCGAGCTTGAGCGTCGAGCGGCTAGGCGCCTGGCGCGGGAACTTCAGCCGCGGTATGCCCATCGGCCAGAGCGCGCTGTTGCCAATCTCGGCCACGCCGGCAAACACCTCGCGCCCGCTCTTGAACGTCAGCAGCAGGCGCGGCCCGCCGCTCTTGTCCACGAGGCGACCAGCCTTGAGCAGCGCCTTGCGCAACGGCCCCTCGAACTTGCGGCAAAAGGTCGAGAGCTCCTTGCCGTCATTGGTATCGGTGACCTCCAGCCACAGCTCGCTGCACACCGGATAGCCGGCCAGTTGCTCGAGCAGGACCGAGATGCGATCGGTTTCCGGCAACTGCACAAAGGCACCGCGCGCCCACTGACGGGGGAAGATCAACTCGCGAAAGCGAGTCCCGTGCATCAGGCGCTCGGCATCGGCTGCATCGTTGCAGACGAACTCGGCGTAGGCGCTGTCCGGCTTGGCGCGGGCGTAGCCGGGCACATCGAGCCGGGCAGCCTGTTCGCTGAGCTCGGCACAGGCCTCGCCCTCGAAGCCCGGACGGCAGTGCAACAGCAGTGAATTCATGGGTCGATCCTGTTCGGGCAGCCGCTGGGGGCGGCCATGATAGCGGAACCGCCGGCGCCCCGGCCCTGTCCAGTGAGGTAGCGAAACACCCCGGCCAGAGCTAGGATCAAACAGGTTCTGGCCTGTTCATTCTGTCAATGTCCCGCTAGGCGGGCCCACAAGGAGATGCGCGATGCCGTCCCTGGACAGCCTCAATTGCCGGCGAAGCTCGAGGTAGCCGGCAAGACCTACCACTATTACAGCCTGCCCGATGCGGCGACTCACCTGGGCGACATCAGCCGCCTGCCCACCTCGCTCAAGGTGCTGTTGGAAAACCTGTTGCGCTGGGAAGACGGCGTGACAGTACGAGGCGAGGACTTCGACGCGCTGGCGCAATGGCTGCAGACGCGCAGCAGCGAGCGTGAAATCCAGTACCGCCCGGCCCGCGTGTTGATGCAGGACTTCACCGGCGTACCGGCGGTGGTCGACCTGGCCGCCATGCGCGATGCCGTGGCCCGCGCCGGGGGCGACCCGCAGAAGATCAATCCGCTGTCGCCGGTGGACCTGGTGATCGATCACTCGGTCATGGTCGATCGCTTCGGCAGCGACCAGGCGTTCCACGAGAACGTCGAGATCGAGATGCAGCGCAACGGCGAACGCTACGAGTTCCTGCGCTGGGGCCAGCAGGCCTTCGACAACTTCAGCGTGGTGCCGCCGGGCACCGGCATCTGCCATCAGGTCAACCTGGAATATCTCGGCCAGGTGGTCTGGACGCGCGAGGAAGATGGCGCCACCTATGCCTACCCCGACACGCTGGTCGGCACCGACTCGCACACCACCATGATCAATGGCCTCGGCGTGCTCGGCTGGGGCGTTGGCGGTATCGAAGCCGAAGCGGCGATGCTCGGCCAGCCGGTTTCCATGCTCATCCCGGAAGTCGTCGGCTTTCGCCTGACCGGCAAGCTGCGCGAAGGCGTGACGGCCACCGACCTGGTGCTCACGGTCACGCAGATGCTGCGCAAGCACGGGGTGGTCGGCAAGTTCGTCGAGTTCTACGGGCCGGGCCTCGACCACCTGCCGTTGGCTGACCGCGCCACCATCGGCAACATGGCGCCGGAGTATGGCGCGACCTGCGGCTTCTTCCCGGTCGACCAGGTGACCATCGACTATCTGCGTCTGACCGGGCGCAACGACGACCGCATCGCCCTGGTCGAAGCCTACTGCAAGGCGCAAGGAATCTGGCGCGACAGCCAGACGCCGGATCCAATCTTCACCGCCTCGCTCGAACTCGACCTCGACCAGGTCCGGCCATCGCTCGCCGGCCCCAAGCGTCCGCAGGACCGGGTCGACCTCAAGGAGATCGGCGCCGCCTTCGATCTGCTGCTGGAAACCGGCGGCAAGAAGCAGCAGGCCGACACTCCGGCGCCCGTTGCCGGCGAGGATTTTTCGCTGAAGCACGGCGCGGTGGTGATTGCCGCGATCACCTCCTGTACCAACACCTCCAACCCCAACGTGCTGATGGCCGCCGGGCTGCTGGCGAAAAAAGCGGTCGAGCGCGGCCTCAAGCGCCAGCCGTGGGTCAAGTCCTCACTGGCGCCGGGCTCGAAGGTCGTTACCGACTACCTCGAGCGTGCCGGCCTGACGCGCTACCTCGACCAACTCGGTTTCAACCTGGTCGGCTATGGCTGCACGACCTGCATCGGCAACTCGGGGCCGCTTCCAGATGCGATCGGCCAGGCGATCACCGACAACGACCTGATCGTCTCCTCGGTGCTGTCGGGCAACCGCAACTTCGAGGGCCGCGTACATCCGTTGGTCAAGGCCAACTGGCTGGCTTCACCGCCGCTGGTCGTGGCTTTTGCGCTGGCCGGCACCACCCGCATCAACATGGATACCGATCCGCTGGGCTACGACGCGAGCAACCAGCCGGTCTACCTGCGCGACATCTGGCCAAGCAGCGCCGAGGTGAGCCAGGCGGTCGGCATGATCGACGGCGAGATGTTCCGCAGCCGTTACGCCGATGTGTTCACCGGTGACGAGCACTGGCAACGCATCGCCGTCAGTGCCGGCGACACCTACCAGTGGAACGCCTCGTCCACCTACGTGCAGAACCCGCCCTTCTTCGAAGGAATTGGCGAGCCGCCGGCGCCGCCGCGGGATATCGACAATGCGCGAATCCTGGCGCTGTTTGGTGACTCGATCACTACCGACCATATTTCGCCGGCCGGCAACATCAAGGCCAGTTCGCCGGCGGGGCTGTACCTGCAGCAGCTGGGCGTCAAGCCGGAGGACTTCAACTCCTATGCTCACGGCGCGGCAATCACGAAGTGATGATGCGCGGCACCTTCGCCAACATCCGCATCAAGAACGAGGTGCTCGGCGGCGAGGAAGGCGGCGAGACCCTGCACCAGCCGAGCGGCGAGCGGATGTCGATCTACGATGCGGCGATGCGCTATCAGCAGGAAAACGTGCCGCTGGTAGTCATTGCCGGCAAGGAATACGGCACCGGCTCCAGTCGCGACTGGGCCGCCAAGGGCACCAACCTGCTCGGCGTCAAGGCGGTGATCGCCGAGAGCTTCGAGCGCATCCACCGCTCGAACCTGATTGGCATGGGGGTACTCGCGCTGCAGTTCGTCGGCGAGCAAAGCCGCAAGACGCTTGGCCTGAACGGACGCGAAACCTTGTCCATTCGCGGCCTGGGCGGTGAAATCAAGCCGCGCCAGTTGCTGACCGTGGACGTCGAGCGCGAGGACGGCTCGCGCAGCAGCTTCCAGGTGCTGTGCCGCATCGACACCCAGAACGAAGTCGAGTACTTCAAGGCCGGCGGCATCCTGCATTACGTCCTGCGCCAGCTGATCGGCAGCTGAGTTCGTCCAGCGCAAATAGAAACGCCGGAGCAATCCATGCTCCGGCGTTTTTGCGTCCCTTCTCGATGCATCTCCCCCGGCACTCCGGCCACGGCCACCCTGCGGCGTCGATCAGTTCCCTTGAAACCTTCGGCGAATGGTTTTCTGCCGACTCGAGAGAGACCATAGGCCCTAAAAATGACAGGGATATTAAGCCCTTGCCTCCGCTGGTTGCCTATTCCGAAGCGAACTGATCTGATGGTCAGCTTCCGTTCAAGAAGGCGCTAACCGAGCCGACTAAACAACCGGACCTGCAAAAAGAACAAATAGGTAGCAGGTCGCACCACTTTCTTACCTGCCGGACGTGCCTCCTCGATGCGTAACAATCAGCCCGTAACCCAGCGCGAATACGCCTTCCCCGACCAGCAGCGCCTGATCTCCACGACCAACCTCAAAGGCCAGATCACTTACTGCAATGACATCTTCGCCGAGGTCAGCGGCTTCGATCGCGCGGAGCTGATCAACGCACCGCATAACATCATCCGCCATCCAGATGTCCCGCCAGCGGTGTTTGCGCACATGTGGGCAACGCTCAAGGACGGCCGCCCCTGGATGGGCATCGTCAAGAACCGTCGCAAGAACGGCGACCATTACTGGGTCAATGCCTACGTCACGCCGGTTCTCGACGCGGCACGCAACGTTACCGGCTACGAGTCGGTGCGCACCCAGCCAACGCGCGAGCAGGTTGGCCGCGCCGAAGCTCTCTATGCCCGGCTCAACGCAGGCAAGCGCGGCATTCCGTTGATCGACCGCTGGGTGCCGCTGCTTCTCAACTGGCTGCCCTTCATACTGATCAGCCAGGTTGGCTTCGCCATCGGTGTCTGGCTCAACCACGGCCCGGGTTTCGCCGTCGCGGCGTTGCTATCGATTCCCCTGGGCCTGGCGGGCCTGCACTGGCAGCAGCGCGGGATGAAGCGCCTACTCGGGCTGGCCCGGCAGACCACCAGCGATCCGCTGATCGCGCGCATGTACACCGACAGCAAGGGCGTCGAAGCCCAGCTGGAAATGGCCATGCTGAGCCAGCAGGCCCACCTCAAGACTTGCCTGACGCGCCTGCAGGACAGTGCCGTACAACTGCAGGGCCAGGCAGGACGCACCGACACACTGGCCCAGAGCTGCTCCGATGGCCTGGCGCATCAACATCAGGAAACCGAGCAGGTCGCGACGGCGGTCAACCAGATGGCGGCCACCACCCAGGAGGTCGCCGGAAACGTGGCGCTGGCCGCCGAAGCCACCCAGCAGGCCACCGACCTGACGGTGCGCGGGCGCGACGTGACCGGCGAGACGCGCAAGGCGATCGAGCGGCTCTCTGCGGCTGTGGCGCGGACCGGCGAGGTAGTCAATCGACTCGCCCGTGACAGCGACGAGATCGGCAGCGTGGTCGATGTGATCAAGGGCATTGCCGACCAGACCAACCTGTTGGCCTTGAATGCGGCCATCGAGGCTGCGCGGGCGGGCGAGAGTGGCCGCGGCTTCGCCGTGGTCGCCGACGAGGTACGCCAACTGGCGCAGCGCACCGCCGAAGCCACCGGGCAGATTCACCAGCTCATCGAGAAGCTGCAGCAGCAGGCCAGGCACGCCGTCGAGGCGACCGAGAGCGGCCGCGTGGAAGCCGAGCGGGGGGTGGGCCAGGTGGTCGAAGCCGACCTGGCGCTGGCGGGCATCAGCGAGGCGATTGGCAATATCACCGAAATGGCCACGCAAATCGCGTCCGCCACCGAGGAGCAGAGCGCCGTGGCCGAAGAAATCAGTCGCAACGTGGGCACCATCGCCCAGCTGACCGACCGCACCTCGGGCGATGCACGCAGCCTCGCGCTGCTGAGCGAGGACCTGGCAGCTACCGCGCAGGCGCAGTATTCGCTGGTCGAGCGCTTCAATCGCTGAGCGGGCGAAAGCCTGTCAGACGCCGGGTGCCGACAGCAGCCGGCGCAGCCAGGCCGAAATCGCATCGGCGGCGCTGTCCAGGTGCCCGCCATGGGTCAGCCCGGAACGTTTCAGCGGCTTGAGGTCATGATCGGCGGCCTCGAGCCACTGCAGCTCGATCGCCGGTGACAACGCGTAGCGGGCAACGGTCTGCCGATCACCCAGCGCATCGCGCTCGCCCTGCACGATCAGTGTCGGGGTACGAAGAGTGCCCAGATGCGCCACCCGCGGCTTTTCCGGCTTGCCCGCGGCATAGAACGGATAACCGAGACAGACCAGCGCATCGGCCCCCAACTCGTCGGCCACCAGGCTCGCCATTCGGCCGCCCATGGACTTCCCGCCGATCGCCAAAGCGCCTGTGGTTTGCTGTCGCACCCAGGCGTACATCGCCCGCCACTCCTCCTCTAGCCGGGCCGCCGGACTGGGCGGCCGTTTGCCTCCACTCAGCCTTCGCTCGGCCATGTACCGAAACTCGAAGCGACACACGGCAATGCCGCGCGCGGCAAGGCGCTCAGCGATTTCCGACATGAACGGGCTGTCCATCGGCGCGCCCGCTCCGTGCGCCAGCACGAGGGTCGCCCAGGCCCCGTCATCCGGGCGATTCCAGCAGACGAAATGGCCATTGTCACAATGTGTGTATTGACCTTGGTCAATACCGGCGAATTGCCCTTTCCCCATGCTTGCCTCGCTTTCCTAGGAAAGAAAATCTGCTCATTTAGCCGTGGATGGAAGCCCATACATGAACACAGCAACCAGTACCGCCTATCACTACAAGGTGGTCCGCCAATTTGCCATCATGACGGTGGTGTGGGGAATCGTCGGGATGGGGCTCGGCGTTTTCATCGCAGCACAGTTGGCTTGGCCATTCTTGAACTTTGACCTGCCGTGGACGAGCTTCGGCCGCCTGCGACCTCTGCACACCAACGCGGTGATCTTTGCCTTTGGTGGCTGTGCACTGTTCGCAACGTCCTACTACTCGGTCCAGCGCACCTGCCAGACCACGCTCTTCGCGCCAAAACTGGCGGCCTTCACCTTCTGGGGCTGGCAGCTGGTCATCCTGCTCGCCGCGATCTCCCTGCCGCTGGGTTTCACCAGCTCCAAGGAATACGCCGAACTGGAGTGGCCGATCGATATCCTGCTGGCGATCGTCTGGGTTTCCTACGCGCTGGTGTTCTTCGGCACCATCATGAAGCGCAAGGCCAAGCACATCTATGTGGGCAACTGGTTCTTTGGCGCGTTCATCCTGGTCACGGCGATGCTGCACATCGTCAACAACCTGGAAATGCCGGCCGGCTGGTTCAAGTCGTACTCGATCTATTCCGGTGCGACCGATGCCATGGTCCAGTGGTGGTACGGCCACAACGCCGTGGGCTTCTTCCTGACCACCGGCTTCCTCGGCATGATGTACTACTTCGTGCCGAAGCAGGCCGAGCGCCCGGTGTATTCCTACCGCCTGTCGATCGTGCACTTCTGGGCACTGATCACC
>LZQO01000014.1_pt1 | contig 54225 bp, 66 predicted proteins | sample 768571 | NCBI WGS metagenome assembly LZQO01 (sample SAMN05207081, study PRJNA324507) | oil field metagenome | isolation source: sample BH-FW-10 from oil reservoir | place: India: Bombay High | collected 2015-12-01
CGCCCCGGGCTGCTGCAGCCGGCTGGCCAGCGCGGCCAGTTCCGGCAGCTCGCTTTCCAGGTGTGCGGCGTACTGTTCACGTTGCGCCTGTAGCTGCTGTTGCAGCAGCAGGCGTGCCTGCTCACCCATGCGCGGCATCCCAGATGTCGCGCAGCTGCCTGGCCAGCTGCAAGGGGTCGAAGGGCTTCTTGATCACGGCGCGCAAACCTTGCTCCTGCAGTTGCTCGAGATTGTCCAATTGGGTCTGGCCGGTGAGAAACACCACCGGCACCTGCGTCAGGTCGAGCCGCTCGCCAAGGGCGCGCAGCAACTCGACGCCATCCATCTGCGGCAGCATCACGTCGAGCAGGATGAGGTCGGGCGCGAAGTCGGCCGCCTCGTCGAGCGCCTGCTGGGCCGACGAGCAGGTACGCACTTCGAAGCCGCCGAGCTTTTCCAGGGCGATGCGGGTGATGACCTGGATCGACGGCACGTCTTCGACGTGCAGGATGCGCCGGAGCGAATTCATGTCGATGCGACGCCGTTGACCGGCGCCTCCTGGCAGGGCAGCTCGAACCAGAAACAGGCGCCCTGGCCCGGCTCGGAGTGAAAGCCGATATGTCCACCCATTCGTTCGATCAACTCCTTGCTGATGGCCAGTCCCAGGCCTGTGCCACCCTGCTGGCGGCTGTCCGATGAATCGGCCTGGGCGAACTTCTGGAAGACCCGCTCGCGAAAGCTGTCGGCAATGCCGGGCCCGTGGTCTCGGACGCTGACGCGGACGCAGGCGTCACGTCGGTCGGCGCGCACGTCGATGTGCTCGCCGGCCGGGGAAAACTTCGCGGCGTTGGACAGCAGGTTGCTCAGCACCTGCTGCAAGCGCATCGCGTCGACCTCGACCAGCACCGGGTCGCAGTGCTCGAGGCGGAACTCGACGCCGCGGCGCTCGGCGTAACTGTAATTGGCGCGCAGGGCGCTGCGCAGCAGCGGTGCCAACGCTTGCTGGCGCATGTCGAAGCGCATCTTGCCGGCGTGCAGCTTGTCCATGTCCAGCAGGTCGTCGATCAGGGCGCTCAGGCGCTGGCTGTTCTGGTGCGCGATCTCCAGCAGCTCGCGCAGCGGCTCCGGCACCTGGCCCAGAACGTTGGCGCTGATCAGCGCCAGCGCCCCGGTGATCGACGTCAGCGGGGTGCGCAGCTCGTGGCTGACGGTGGAGATGAATTCGCGCTGCAGGCGCTCGATGCGCTTGCGCTCGGTGATGTCGTAGAGCACCGTCACCGCGCCCATCAGCTGGCCGCCCGTGCCGTACAGCGGGTTGGCGTTGCAGATCACGTAGCGCGGCGCGCCGTTGCAGACGATCGCCATTTCCAGGTCGGCGATGTGCTCGCCGGCCAAGGCACGCAGCAGCGGAATCTGCTCGGTCGGCATCGGCGTCACGCCGTCGGCGAGGTAGAGGTGGTAGCGCCTGGCCCACTGCATCGGCGAAATCGCCTCGGCATCGCCGCCATGCCACTGCTTGGCCTTTTCGTTGAAGACCGTCAGGTTGCCTTCGGCATCACAGGCGATCACCGCTTCGGACAGGGCCTCGAGCAGGCGGCGGTTCATCTCCTGCTGCTTGTCGAGTTCGAGCTGTTCGGCCTTGCGTTCGGTGATGTCGGTGACCAGGCCGTTCCAGAGCACCGTGCCGTCGGCCTGGGGCAGCGGGGTGGCGCGTGCCTCGACCCAGCGCAGCCCGCGCTCGGGATGCTCGACGCGGTATTCGGCCTGCCAGGGCACCAGCTGCCTGGCCGCCTGACGCAGGCTGCGCTGCACCTCGCGCAGGTCGGCCGGGTGCACCCGCTTGTAGATGGTGCGGATGTCGTTGCTGATCTGCCCGGCGCTGAGCCCGAAGATGTCCTGCACGCCCTGGCTGATGTAGGGGAACTCGCCACCGCCGCGCGGGCGCCAGTGGAACTGGTAGAGCATGCCTGGCACCTGCGCGGCGATCTGCTGCAGGCGCAGCTGCAGCTGCTCCTGGTAGGCCAGGTCGAAGGCGCTGAGCAGGTAGCCATGCAGGCGCTCGTCCTCGTCGCGGATCGCCATCACGTGCAGCAGCACCGGGACATCGCTGCCGTTGCGGTGGCGCAGGCGCCACTGCGCCATTTCCGGCAGGCCGCGCTCGAGCGGCAGGGTGAGCACGTCGAAGCAGGCCTGCACCGGGTGGCCGAACTCTTCGGCCAGCAAGCGCGCACGGTGCTCGAGCATGATCGGGTCGAACAGGGTGTTGCAGATGCCGCGGCCGACCAGCTCCGCTGCGCTGTAGCCGAGCAGTCGCTCGGCAGTCGGGTTGAGGCTCTCCAGCCGGCCGAGGATGTCGGTGGTCATCACCGCGGTGGCGGCGCTGCTGAGGATGGCCTGCTGCAGCGCGGCCTGCTCGGCGTGCCGGCGCGCCAACAGGCGCTGCTCGAACAAGCGCATCACCTGGCAGCCGAGGCGACCAAGCGCGTCGCGCTGATCGGCGCTCAGCCTGCGCGGCTTGCGGTCGATCACGCAGAGGGTGCCGAGATTGTGACCGTCCGGGGTGCGCAGCAGGGTGCCGGCATAGAAGCGGATGCCGGGCTCGCCGGTCACCAGCGGGTTGTCGCGAAAGCGCGGGTCAGCCAGGGCGTCCGGCACCTCGAAGATTTCGCTGCCGCGGATCGCATGGCTGCAGAAGGAGATGTCGCGCGGCGTTTCACTGACCGCAAGGCCCACCCGGCTCTTGAACCACTGGCGGCGGTCGTCGACCAGCGAGATCAGCGCGATCGGCGTATCGCACAGGCGCGAAGCCAGCTGGGTGAAATCGTCGAAGGCCGCCTCTTCGGCCGAGTCGAGGATTTCGTAGCGCAGCAGCGCCGCCAGCCGGGACAGCTCGTTGTGGTGCGCATCGGCATCCGTGCCTGCTTTGGGTGGTTGCATGAATGGCCTGTACGGGGTCGGTAAGAAGGCGCGGGGCCTGGGGCTACCCTAGTATCGGCCAGCACTCCAGATCGAGCGAATCTGCTCGGCCAGACGCATCGGGTCGAAGGGTTTGATGATCACGTCGCGCGCACCGAGCTTGCGCAGGTGATCGATCTCGCTGCTCTGCACCTTGGCCGTCATGAAGCTACCGGAATTTTCTCCAGATCGATGCACTCGCGCAGCCGGGCGAGGGTTTCCGGGCCGTCCATGCCGGGCATCATCACATCCAGCAGGACGAAATCGGGGGCGAAGCCGGGTGCTTCGCGCAGGGCCTCGGCGCCGGACGAGCAGCTCAGCACCTCGAACCCGCCAACCGCTTCCAGGGCCAGCTTGGTGACCGACTGGATGGAAGGGTCATCCTCGATGTGCAGGATCCGTCTCAGCTCGCTCATCCTCGTTCTCCGCTGTTCGTTCAAAGGTTGTGTCGGTTGAAACCTGTGCCGGCGGCCGGGCGACCGGCAGTTCGAACCAGAAGCAGGTGCCACCGCCGGGCTCGGACTCGAAGCCGATGCGCCCACCCATGCGTTCGACCAGCTCCTTGCAGATCGCCAGCCCCAGCCCGGTGCCGCCCTTCTGGCGCGTATCGGACGAGTCGGCCTGGGAAAACTTCTGGAAGATCCTGGCGCGAAACTCGTCGGGGATGCCCGGCCCCTGGTCGCTCACGCTGATCCGCGCCCAACCGGCCCGGGCACCCGCCGAGAGTTCGACGGTGCCACCGGCCGGCGAGAATTTGACCGCGTTGGAGAGGAAATTCGCCAAGACCTGCTGCAAGCGATTCTCGTCGACGTTCAGTTGCACGGCCGGCACCTCCGTCAGACGCAGCCGGACCTGCTGCTGCTGGGCATGGCCCTGGCTGCTGTCGAGCGCCTGGGCGAGGATCGGTGCCAGCGGCTGGACCTTCAGTTCGAACTTCATCTTGCCGGCGACCAGCTTGTCCATGTCGAGCAGGTCGTCAATCAGCCGCGCCAGGCGCTGGCTGTTCTGGTGGGCGACCTGCAGCATGCGCCGCAGCTGCTCGGGCTGGGTGTCGAGCGCGCCGCCGGCGATCAGCCGAGGGCGCCGTTGATCGAAGTCAGCGGCGTGCGCAGCTCGTGGCTGACGATCGAGACCAGCTCGCTCTTCATCCGCTCGACACGCTTGCGTTCGCTGATGTCGCGCACCAGGCCGATGAACTTGCGCTGGCCGTGGTGGCTGAATTGCGAGACGCGCAGCTCGATGCTGAACACCTGACCGTCACGGCGCTGGGCCTGCAGCTCGCGGGTCCGCTCCAGCACGCGCGGCTGCGCGCCGCTGACATATTCGCCCAGGTAATGGTCGTGCGCCGAGCGCACCGGCTCGGGCATCAGCAGCGAGAGGTTGCGCCCGACGATCTCGTCGCTGCGGTAGCCGAAAATCCGCTCGGCGGCATGGTTGAAGGATTCGACCAGGCCGTGCTCGTCGATGATCACGATGGCATCGATCACATTGTCGATGAGCATGCGCAGGTAGCGCTCGCGCTCCAGCATCTCGGCCTCGGCGCGTGCCTGCGCGGTAACGTCCCAGATGAAGCCGTCGCACCAGCCGAGCGGTTCGTCTCGGTCATGCAGCAGGCGGGCTCGCTCGCGAACCCACACGGTGCTGCCGTCGGCGTGGCGCAGGCGATAGGTCAGCTCGTGGCTGCCGCGCTCGGGCGCCAGCCGGGCCCAGTCGCGGTCGTCAGGGTGGATCAGGGCGCAGTAGCGCTGTGCGCCGTCGCCGGTGAAGTGCTCGGCGGGGTAGCCGGTCAGGCGCTCGATGCCTTCGCTGACATAGCGCATGCGCCGCTCGCCGTCGTTGCGGCAGCGGTACACCGCGCCGGGAAGGTTGCCGACCATCGCGCGGAAGCGGCTTTCGCTCTTCTGCAGCGCACGGGTGGCTTCCATCACTTCGGTGATCTCCGTGACGAAGCCTTGCCAGACTACCGAGCCGTCGCGCCGGCGCTCGGCACTGGCGCGGCATTCGACCCAGATCAGCCCGCGCTCGGGGTGGCGGATGCGGCATTCGGTCGAGGCGCTGCCACCCTGCAGCGCCAGGCGCAGCAATGTCCCCCTGAGTCGCGGCAGGTCTTCGGTGTGCACCGCCGCCAGCGCGCAACCGGCGTCGCGGATCAGGCTCGAAGGCGGCAAACCGTAAACCGCGCGTGCACCCTCGCTGACATAGAGAAACGCATAACGACCGTCGGCGAAGCGCTTGAGTTGAAAGACCATGCCCGGCAGCAGGCGGGCGATCTTGCGCGCCCGGTCGAGCAGGCGCCGGCGGTTGCGTTCCTGCTGGCGCCGGCTCAGCTGGTGGCGTAGCTGTGCGCGGATGCGCCGGTACAGCAGGACCGCAAGCAGCAGCAGCAGCGCTTCGGCAATCAGCCAGGCGAGCGCCCATTTGAGCAGCAGTTGGCGGCTCTCGCGGGCATGCTCGGCGACCAGTTCGGTGACGTCGCGCCAGACCAGCGCGGCGGCGAGCGGGCCGGTAGCGTTGCCGGCCTCGCCTGCACGGGTCGGGAGCGGAATCTGGTTGAGCAGAAAGGTCCGCTCGTCGGCATCGAGCAGGCGCCAGACCCGTCCCTCGGCGGGACTGGGCAGCGTGCCCATCTGCGCCCAGTGCAGGGCCTGGGTCGCCGAGTGCCGCCCGACAGCCAGTCCGGCCCCAGCTGCACGCCGCTTGGTGGGTAGCCGAGCGCCTCGGTCAGCGCGACCCGATTGATCATCAGCGCCAGCCCGGCGTCGAGCCGTTCGCCGAGGTCGACCAGCTCGGGCAGCAAGCCGAGGCTGACTTCGAGCGCGCCGATCGGCTTGCCGGCGGCATCCTGGATCGGGGCGACGGCGCGAATGCTGGCACCGTAGCCGTCGATCTCGGCGTCCGAACGCCGCTGGCCGTTGCGCATCACCTCGCGCAGCAGCGGCCGGCTCTCGGTCATGGTGCTGCCGAAGCGCCCGGGATCCTGCAGGCGCAGCAGGGCGAAACCGTTATTGCCCAGATAGAGGTGCAGTTGCACCGGCTGGTGCTGCTGCATGGCCCGCCAAGGCGGCTCGAGCACCTCGATCGCCCTTCGCCGCAAGGCATACAGCTGGGTGTCCTGGCCTGCGGCGGGGGTGTCGAGGCGCCGTGCGGCTTCTCGGACCAGACCCACCAGCAGCGGATTGTTCGCCAGCCCGTCGGCGAGCATCTCGGCCTGGGTGCGTTGGCCGTGCTGGGCGTTCTGTAGCGCCAGGTGCTGCAGCTCGCCCTGCTTGGCGATGGCCAGCCGATGCGCCGCCTGGCGCGTCTGGAAATCGTACAGCGCAAGCGCTCCGAACAGCACGGCGAGCAGCAGGCTGCCGATGCCGAAGACCCGATGGGGTTGCATGGTTTTCATCGGCGTCGGGATTCGCCGCGGGGCATCGAGCTGGCGCTGATGGCGGGACGGCGGCTTCGGTAGGAGCGCAAGGGCAACCTCGGGCGCCGAATGACGGCGCAGGTGAAATAGGTGGTGGCTTATTGATATCAGACACCGGCGCGAATTGTAGAGCATCCGGAATTTTGTCGCAGGGTCTTTCAGAGCCGGCCGTCGGCATCGCCTCGCGCGCCGCGAAAAACTGCAACGGGGCTGGCGAGTTAGCCGCGACACAGCCGTTATCGGCCGGATGGGCGGCGCAACGCGTACGTCGGGGCGACGAGCTGCAGGCTGGATTGGTCGCGGATGCACGACATAATGCGCTGAGCCCGGCCTGCTGCCGGGCGTCGTTTTTCTCCGTTGCGAGGCACCTGCTGCATATGTGGTACACCGGTTTTCTCGATCTGTCGGCCTGGCAGCTCATCGTCGCCACGCTGGCCCTGACCCACGTCACCATCGTCAGCGTGACCGTTTATCTGCACCGTTATTCGGCGCACCGTTCGCTGGAGCTGCACCCGGCGCTCAAGCACTTCTTCCGCTTCTGGCTGTGGCTGACCACGGCGATGAACACCCGCGAGTGGACCGCCATCCACCGCAAGCACCACGCCAAATGCGAAACCCCGGACGACCCGCACAGCCCGGTGCACAAGGGCCTGGCCACGGTGGTGCGCAAGGGCGCCGAGCTGTACATGGCCGAGGCGAAGAACGAGGAAACCCTGCGCATCTACGGCAAGAACTGCCCGGATGATTGGGTCGAGCGCAACCTCTATTCCCGCTTCCCCAACCTCGGCATCGTGCTGATGCTGGCCATCGACCTGGCCCTGTTCGGCGCCCTCGGCCTGACGGTGTGGGCGGTACAGATGATCTGGATTCCGTTCTGGGCCGCCGGCGTGGTCAACGGCCTCGGCCATGCGGTCGGCTATCGCAATTTCGAATGCCGCGACGCCGCGACCAATCTGGTGCCCTGGGGCATCCTCATCGGTGGCGAGGAACTGCACAACAACCATCACACCTATCCCAACTCGGCCAAGCTCTCGGTACGCAAGTGGGAGTTCGACATGGGCTGGGCCTGGATTCGCCTGTTCAGCCTGCTCGGCCTGGCCAAGGTCACCCGCGTCGCGCCGATCGCCCATCGCATCGAGGGCAAGGGGCATCTGGACATGGACAGCGCCATGGCGATTCTCAACAACCGCTTCCAGATCATGGCGCAGTACCGCCGGCTGGTGATCGTGCCGCTGGTGCGGCAGGAACTCGGCCGTGTGGATGCCTCGGTGCGGCATCAGTTCCGTCGTGCCAAGCGCCTACTGGCGCGCGAGCCGAGCCTGTTGCAGGACGAGCAGCAGGCGCGCATCAGCGCCATGCTCGAGCAGAGTCAGCCGCTGCAGGTGATCTACGAAAAGCGCCTGGCGCTGCAGCAGATCTGGACGCGGACCAGCAGCAACGGACACGAGATGCTGGCCGCGATCCGTCAGTGGGTGCAGGAAGCCGAGGCCAGCGGTATCCAGTCGCTGCGCGAGTTCGCCGAGCACCTCAAGACCTACTCGCTGCGTCCGGCCCCGGCAAGCGCCTGAGCCGCTTTTCCGGTCAGTCGTCCGCTGCCTGACAAATTCCCGGGGCGCTCCGGAACTTTGCATATCGGCGACTCTCTGAAAGGCATTCTCAACCCGCCGTAGGCGCCGAACTAGAGCGCCTGCGGTAATTCTGGAATGCCTTTATGCAGTTGCTTGGCAATCGCACCAGCGCGGGCGGCCTGTTGCCCGGCGCCGATCCCCAGATGCTCGTGGCGCTGATGCATGCGCGTGCCGAAGTGGCACGCCTGCGCGAGCGCGACCATCTGTTCAGCACCCTGCTCGGCGGGGTCAATGCCGTCCTCTGGGCCTTCGACTGGCAGGCGCAGCGGATGATCTACGTCAGCCCGGCGTACGAGCGCATCTTCGGGCGCTCCGCCGCACTGCTGCTCGCCGACTACAGCGAGTGGCGCAACAGCATCTATCCGGACGACCTGGAATACGCCCAGAAGAGCATGCTCGACGTGCTTGACGAGGGCGCGGTGGAAACCCGCGAGTACCGCATCATTCGTGGCGATGGCCAGCTGCGCTGGTTGAGCGACAAGTGCTTTCTCGGGCGGCCGGCGCAGAACGGCCAGGGGCCGATTCTGGTCGGCATCGCCGAAGACATCACCGAGAAGAAGCAGCTCGAGGGTGAGCTGCAGCGGTTGGCTACTACCGATGTGCTGACCCAGAGCAGCAACCGCCGGCACTTCTTCGAGTGCGCCGGACGCGAGTTCGAGCATGCCCGGCAGTTCGCCACGCCGCTGGCCTTCCTGCTGCTCGACATCGACGACTTCAAACGCATCAACGATTGCCACGGCCACCAGGTCGGCGATCAGGTGCTGCAGCGGGTGGCTGAGTGCGGCAGCCGTGTGCTGCGGCGCGGCGACCTGTTCGGCCGGATCGGCGGCGAAGAATTCGCCTCGCTGCTGCCCGGCTGCCAACCGGACCTGGCCGAGCAGATCGCCGAACGCCTGCAAGGCGAGATCCAGCGGCTGAGCTTCACCACGCCGCGCGGCGAGCGCTTCCGGGTGACCGCGAGCTTCGGCCTGACCTATCTCAAGGCCAGCGATCTCGAACTCTCGGCGCTGTTCGCCCGCGCCGACGCGGCCATGTACCGGGCCAAGCGCCTGGGCAAGAATCAGGTGATCGTTGCCTGAGCCGGCCGCCACGGCCGGCGGGGCTGATGTGTAGCCCTCGGCTCAGAGGTTGCTGGTACTGACTCCCAATCGCTCCATCCGGTAGAGCAGGGTGCGGCGCGGCAGGCCGAGTTCGCGTGCGGCCTGGCTCTGGTTGCCGCCGTTCTTGCGCAGGCTGTCGACCAGCAGGTTGCGCTCGACGCGTTCGAGCCGTTCGCGCAGGTTCAGCGTGCTGTCCAGCGCGTCGTCCACCGCGCGCAGGCTGAAATGCTCCGGCAACAGCTCACCGCCGTCGCAGAGCAGGACGGCGCGCTCGACCAAGCCCTTGAGTTCGCGCACATTGCCGGGAAAGCCGTAGGCGGCCAGCTGCTCCAGCGCCGCATCCGACCAGCGTACGGTGTCGCGTTGCAGGAAGCCGCAGGCCTTGTCGGCGAAATGCCGGGCCAGCCGCAGGATGTCCTGGTCGCGCTCGCGCAAGGGCGGCAGCTCGATGGGAAACAGCGAGAGGCGGTAGTACAGGTCCTCGCGAAAGCCTCCTTCCTCGACACGTTTGTGCAGGTCCTGATGGGTCGCGGCGACGATACGCACGTCGACCTTGTGGGTGCGGGTGCTGCCCAGCGGTCGCACCTCGCCTTCCTGTAGCACACGCAACAGCTTGGCCTGCAGGGCCAGCGGCATGTCGCCGATCTCGTCGAGAAACAGCGTGCCGCCATTGGCCGCATCGAACAGGCCTTCGTGGTCGCGCTCGGCACCGGTGAAGGCCCCCTTGCGATAGCCGAACAGTTCGCTTTCGAGCAGGTGCTCGGGCAGCGCCGCGCAGTTCTGCACGACGAAGGCCTGGCTGCGCCGCGAGCCGCAGTCATGGATGGCGCGGGCGACCAGCTCCTTGCCGGTGCCGGTCTCTCCGGTCAGCAACACGCTGACCGGGTTGTGCAGCACCTTGCCGATCAGGCTGTACACGGCGCGCATGCGCGGGCTGTCGCCGATCAGGCCATAGCCGCTGGCGCAGCGCGGAGTATGGGTTTGCTCGGACGGCGCCGGGTGTGCCGCGCCGCGCAGGCGGTTGAGCAGTTGCACCTGGCCAAGGGCAAAGCGACCGAGGCTGGCCAGCGGCTCGACGGCTTCGGCGAGGTCCTGCCCGGCTCGGCTTGCGACCACCAGCAGCCCGACCGCGTGGCCCTCGGCATTCGGCAACGGCAGGCACAGCAGCTGCGCCAGGGGCGTGCCGCTTCGGGCAGAAAACCCGTCGCATGCAGGCTTGCGTCGAGCGAGGCGATGCTCAGCAGCCGGTTCTGGCTCAGGCAGTACTGCAGCAGTTGCTCGCCGTCATAGTCGCTCGGCAGGCTGGCGGCGTCGTGGCGCCGTTCGCCGTCGAACCATTCTGCCGACAGCGTCAGCCGTGTATGGGTCGCATCGAGCAGGTAGAGCTGCGCCAGCGGGCATCCGGCCAGTTGCGCAGCGACTTCCATCAGCCCGCCCAGCCAGGCGCTGGTGTCGGTACTCCAGGCGAGTTCGGCGAGTTGTGCGAGCAGGCGGCTCGCCGCGCCGGGCATGGCCGCATCGGGGATCACCGCCGAGACCTTAAGCGAACTCACAGACAACCGCTCCATCACCGTCGAGTGTGGCATGCACCTGCTGCAGGCTTCGCCGTTGGCCATGGCAGCGAGCAGGCGGTCGACCACCTGCGGCTGCAAGGTCTGGTCGATCAGGTGGTCGATCAGCCGCGCGCCGCTCTCGCTGTGCGTGCAGCGTTCGGCGAGGTGATCGACCAGCGCCTCGCAATGGCTGAAGCGCAGATTGCGGCGGGCCAGCCGTTCGCCGAAGCGCGCGAGCTTGACGCCCACCAGTTCGGCCAGCACCTTGCCGGCGACCGGGTAGTAGGGCACCACCTTCATGCGCCCGAGCAGCGCCGGCTTGAAGTGACGGCTCAAGGCGGGGCGGATGGCCGTCTCCAGGTCTTCGGCCGCGGGGCGCTGGCCGGCGGCGCACAGGCGTGCGATCTCGTCGCTGGCGAGGTTGCTGGTCATCAGGATCAGGGTGTTGCGGAAGTTGATCTCGCGGCCTTCGCCGTCGTTGGCCACGCCTTTGTCGAAGATCTGATAGAAGACGTTCAGCACGTCCGGGTCGGCTTTCTCGACCTCGTCGAGCAGCACGACGGAATACGGCTTCTGCCGCACCGCCTCGGTGAGCATGCCGCCTTCGCCGTAGCCGACGTAGCCGGGCGGCGCACCGATCAGTCGCGAGACCGTGTGCTTTTCCTGGAACTCGGACATGTTGATGGTGGTGAGGAAGCGCTCACCGCCATACAGCAGGTCGGCCAGGGCCAGCGCGGTTTCGGTCTTGCCGACGCCGCTGGGGCCGACCAGCAGGAACACGCCGACGGGCGCGTCGGGGCGGTTCAGGCCGGCCGCGGTGGCGCGTATGGCCCGGTCCAGCGCGGCGACCGCCTGTTCCTGACCGCGTACACGCCGGCGCAGGTCGTCGGCGAAGCTCAGCACCTTGCTGTTGTGTTCGCGCGCCAGCTGTGACAGCGGTACGCCGGTCCAGTGGCTGATCACTTCGGCCACCAGGCGCGGGCAGACCTCGAAGCTGACCAGCCGCTCGCTGGCCTGGGCTGCCGCCAACTCGGCCTGCAGGGCACGTAGCTCGGCTTCCAACTGCTCGAGGCTCGGGCGTGGTTCGTCGCTGGCGCCCTCGTCATTGCCCAGGCGCGCGGCGGCGCATTGCTTGCGTTGTTCCAGCAGGCGTTCGGCCAGATCACGCTGCACCGCCCAGCGGGTTTCCACCAGCTCCATGTCGGCGCGAGCGGCGACCAGGCGGTCCTCCAAAGCATCCAGGGCGTCGTGGTCGACGATCAGGCCGGCGTCCAGGTCGCGGCGCATGGCTTCGCCCTGCCGTTCACCTTCGGCGATCTCGCCACGCAGGCGTTCCAGCGCCTCGGGGGCAGCAGCCAGGCTGATGCGCACGCGGGCGCAGGCGGTGTCGAGCACGTCCACGGCCTTGTCCGGTAGCTGCCGGCCAGCCAGGTAGCGTGCCGACAGCTCGGCGGCGGCCACCACGGCGTCGTCGCGCAGGTAAATGCCGTGGCTCTTCTCGTACACCGGCGCCAGGCCACGAAGGATGGTGACCGCCTCGTCGACTGTGGCTCGTGCAACTGCACCGGCTGGAAGCGCCGCGCCAGCGCCGGGTCCTTCTCGAAGTACTTCTTGTATTCGCTCCAGGTAGTCGCCGCGATGGTGCGCAGCTCGCCGCGCGCCAGCGCCGGTTTGAGCAGGTTGGCCGCATCGCCGCTGCCGGCCTGGCCGCCGGCGCCGATCAGCGTGTGCGCCTCGTCGATGAACAGGATGGTCGGTTTGGCGGCGCCCTTGACCTCGTCGATCACACCCTGCAGCCGACGCTCGAATTCGCCCTTCACGCTGGCGCCGGCCTGCAGCAGGCCGAGGTCGAGGCAGAGCAGCTCGACGTTCTTCAGCGTCTCCGGTACTTCGCCAGCGGCGATGCGCAGGGCCAGGCCCTCGACAATGGCGGTCTTGCCGACGCCCGCCTCGCCGACCACGATGGGGTTGCTCTTGCGGCGGCGGGCCAGGATGTCGATCAGCTGGCGGATCGCGCCGTCGCGGCACAGCACCGGGTCGAGCTTGCCGTCGCGGGCCTGCTGGGTGAAGTTGTGGGTGAAGCGCGCCAGGTTCGATTCGCCGCTCGCGGCCGGTTTGCCCGGCGCCGTCTGGGGTTGCTGCGCCAGCGCAAAGTCACGCACGCGCTCGATATTCAGCCGCGCCAGCAGCGGCTGGTAGCGGCTGCCGGCATAGCGCATCGGGTTGCGCAGCAGCGCGAGCAACAGCGCGGCCTGGTCGATCTGGCTCTGGCCGAGTTCGAGGTTGCCGACCAGCAGGGCGTCCTGCAGCCACTGCACCAGCTCGGCGGAAAATACCGGGTTGCGCGATTCGCTGTGCTCGCCGCGGGCCTGCAGGGCCTGGGCCAGCTCGCCAGCGTCCACCCCGGCGTCCTGCAGGGCGCGTAACAGCAGGCCGTCGGCGCGCTCGAGCAAACCGAGCAGCAGGTCTTCGACCAGGATCTTGCTGCCGCCGCGTACCACGCAGCGTTCGGCGGCGCCTTCCAGGTCGCGCTTGGTCGGCGCGTCGAGCGCCTGGACGAGTTGTTGCAGGTCTACGTTGATCATGTCGGTTCCTTAATGAAGCTTGCTGCCGAGGGTGACCATGCCGTCGGCCCGTTCGGTGCCGAGCCAGCTGGTCCAGCCGAGGCGGCAGGGGTTTCCTTCCCCGATGCGCAGCTCGCGGATGTCGTCCTGGCGCAGGGCCAGGCGGATGTCGTAGTCCAGCGGGTCGCGCAGGGTGAAGCGCACCAGCGCGCAGAGCGCTGGTAGCCCGTGCCGACCGGCAGGAATTCGTGAAAGCGGTCCCAGCTGAGCTGGCGGATGTGGATGCGGAACTTGCCGCCGCGATCGCGTACCCGCTCGCCCAGCACGAGGTTTTCGCCGAGCTGACTGTTGGCGCGGCCGAGGCGGTTCTGCTGCTCGCCGAGGATGTCGACCTGGCGCTCCAGGCATTGCTCGATGCGCAGGTCGGCATGCTTGAAGTAGTAGCGCAGCACCGACTCGATCAGCGCCGCCGAATGCGCGCGCAGGCTGAGCAGGCCGAGGTAGGGCAACAGGCGCTTCCAGTTCAGCTCGCTCGCCGCGCGGATCTGCTCGCCGCCGAGCCCGATGAGGGCGAACAGCTGTTCGGACAGCGGGTCGCGCGCGCCCGTGGTGAAGCGCGCGTAGTAGCGGTACTTCTGCCAGATCGGCAGCAGCAGGCGCTGCAGGCGGTCGTTGAACAGGTCGAGAAATTCGCGCGTCGGGTTGCCGTCGATGCTGTCGCCCAGCGCCTGGTCGGCATAGAAGGCTGGCAGCGGCGAGCCGGCGCCGAACAGGCTGACCAGGTTCAGCCGCAGCCGGGCGCGCCAGCCGCGGTCGTCCTCGTAGAACTCGACGGCGTCGATATCGGTGCCGGGAAAACCAAGGCTCGGGTTGGCCTGGAAGTCCAGGCGCTCATACAGGGCCTGCTCGTCGAGCTCCGGATGCACCGCGCGCAGGCGATCCAGCGCCAGCAACACGCCCTGGAACAGGCTGTACTCGCGAATGCCCTGGCTCAGCCGGCCGAGCCCGGCGCCGTGCGGCCCGCTGCTCAGAGCAGGGGCTGTTGCGCTCAAAGTAGGGGTTGTTGCACTCAAAGTAGGGGCTGCTGCCCCATGCGCGGCGTCCATTGGTACACCTCTCCCTGTGTACTGCTCACGCGCAGCTCGTGGTACGAGTTGAGGCTGGCGTAGAGTGCGAAGAATTCGTTGAGCACCGAGGCGAACAGGAACAGGTCGCCTTCGCCCAGGTAACCGTCCGGGTCCATGGTCAGTTCGGTCCGCACGCCGCGCACCGGCAGGCCGCGGTGCAGGCGGTCAACATGCTGGTGGGCGATGGCTTTCAGCCCGCCGAGCAGGCGCTTGCTGACCTTCTCGGCGTGCTGGTCGTAGTAGCGCGGCAGGTCGTAGGTCTCGAGGATCACCTTGAGCGCCTCGACGTTGGCCAGCGATAGGTAGTTGAGCGACATGTTGCTGATCAGCTTCCACAGGAAGTCGCGGTGCAGCGGCGGCGCATAGCTCGGCGTGACCGGGCTGATGTTGCGAAAGGTGAGGAATTCGGGCGTGTCCTCGCTGGGCAGGCAGATGTCGCCCAGGCGCAGCTCGCGCGGCAGGTTCTGGTTGGTGCAGGTCAGCTCGATCGACAGCGTTTCGTGGCCGTCCAGATCACGCAGGCCGAACGCCAGGTAGGTTTCCAGGCCATCGCCGAGCAGCGACGGTTGCTGGCGGACGCTGTAGTGCGGGCGCGCCAGGGGTACGTCAAAGCTGGGGTCGTGCTCGAAGGATTCGAACGGCACGTACTCCTCGTAGCCCTTGCCGCCCGGCTTCCAGCCAGTGACCCGGTTGACCGAGAAGATGCCGCAGCCGCTGCTGTCCAGCTCGGCGGGGCGCACCAGGTACTGGTCCTGCTTACCGTCCAGGCGCACCGGATGGCATCGTGCTCGAACAGGTTGACCACCGGCGTGCAGTACAGCCGCACGTTGTCGCGCGTCGGCCGGATGCGCTGCGCGCCGGCCTTGCGGATGTCGAAGCGCAGCTCGAAGCCCCGCGCCTGCTCCAGGCGCTCCTTTGGCAGGCGTTGCAGCACGTCGAGGCCGCCGAGGTCGACAAAGAGAAACTTCTCCTGGAAGGCGAAGTATTCCTGCAGATGCCGGTAGCCGCGAAAGGTGTTGAGTGGGTAGGGGATCAGCGCCTCGTCCTCGGCGAAACCGACCGGCTCCACCTTGCTGGCCTCCAGCGTCAGGAGCGGCAACGGCAGGCCCTGGGCGTCGGTGAATGGCTTGCCCTGGGTATCCAGTGCGATCAGCTGAATACCATCGAGATGGCGCAGCAGGCTGAGGTAGAGCATCTGGCTGACGTAGCGCTCGCCGGCCAGGTGCAGCCGCAGCCGGCGCACGTCGACCTCGCCAGGTGGCCATCGGCGGTCATGCCCAGGCGCAGGCTCAGCAAGGCGCCGTCGCCCTTGACCGAGTAGTTCAGCTCGGTCAGTTCCAGCGGCAGCACCTCGGTGGCATAGGCCGTGCGGAAACGGCAGGTCACTCCGCGTACCGGCTTGGCCTCGACTGGCGTGTGACGCGGCACGCTGAGCGCCTTGCCACTGCGCTTGATCGGATCGAACTGCAGCATGCTGAACGCCGGCAGCGGCCGCATGTAATTCGGCCACAAGAGGTGCATCAGCGAATGGGTCAGCTCCGGCAGCTCGTCATCGAGCTTCTGCCGCAGGCGCCCGGTGAGGAAGGCGAAGCTTCGAGCAGGCGCTCGACATCCGGATCACGCCCGGCCTGCCCGAGAAAGGGCGCCAGCGCCGGGCTGCGCTCGGAAAAGCGCTTGCCCAGCTGGCGCAGGGCGGTGAGTTCGCTTTGGTAATGATGGTTGAAGGACATTGCTAACGGTTCATCCTTGTCGTTACGTATCCGACGCGCTTAAGCGGGGCTCTCCTAGCGTCGGCGGTAGCATCCCGTGCTGGATCCCATGGCCACGAGCAGGCAGTTGCCGCGTGGCGCCAGCCTCATCTTGTGGAAGAAGGTCCTCGGCTCGCCTTCCTGAAGGAGGGTACGTATAACCGTGAAGTGGCGTTCGTCGGGCAATACGTCTGCCCATACGAAGTGGTCGTCGGCACCGGCGGCGCGTATGCCGAGCATCTTCAGCGTGCGACCAGCGCGTATCGGCAGAACTGCGTCCTCGATTTCGCTGGCATTCCAGACCGTCTGTTGCTCGCTATCGTCGTCAAACACCCATCGGACTTCGAGAGGGGGCTGCATGGCATCGAGGGACATCGAGAAACTGCTGAGCCGGTAGTTCTCGTGTTTCTCCGCTGCCGCCGAAGGTTCGGTGAAGTCGGTGGCAGCAATACCTAGCGTCTCTTTGGGCAGGATGGGCTTCGGCCTGACGTCCAGTTCAACCTGTCCGTCGACCATGGACCAGCGGCCCCTCGCATTGATGTCGGTGGAGCCGTAGTAAAGCACCGCCTCGAACGTGCCCTGCTCACGAAGCAGCAGCTGTGAGCCCATTTCCATCACGCCGACCAGTTCGTAATGTCCGGCCAGCTCACGCGGTGGCGGGGACGTGCTGCTGCAAGCGGTTAATGTCAGCGCGAGGGCGGCGAGTGCCGTGCGGGCGCAGGACGAAGAGAATTTACCAAGAGCCATAGGGCACTCCATGCTGCTCGATATAGGCCTTGGCCTCATCCGAGAGGAAGTAATAGTGTCCATCGGACTTGCCGCCGTATGGTCCGACCTTGCTGATAGCTGCCTCGAAGCGGCCGATTTCGATGGGCTCCAGGCAGGGGCCACCGACCCAGGCCTTGGCGATACCGCCGGGGGCCAGGCCGATGGTGATGACCTTGCGATACACGCCCTCGACGAGGCGCTTTTCTCCAAGACAGTAAGGAGCATGTGGCTTGAGCATTTCCTCTCGCACCCATTCGGGGATATTGATGCGCACGTTGTAGGTCTGCGGCTCGACCAGCGATTGCCAGCGCACGAAGATGATTTCCGGCAAGTCGATGCCGGGCAGGTTCTTGCCGGCTCCGCCTCCAATTCGCTCTGGCCAACCCGCAACTGTGCTGGCATAGGACGCGACTCCGCTGCTGACGCGCTCGTAGACCAGCCCACGCTGGTCGATCACGTCCACGCTTTCGACCCAGACCTCCATATGTTTGGGTGCCCCGATCCCGACGAACCAGGCACGATAGGGCAGTCCGGGCTGGCCCTGGCTGGTGGCACAGCCGCCGAATAGAAACAGTGCGCAGACGAGGAGGAAGGCTCTCATTCGGGGTAACCCTGTTGAGGCTTGTTGTTGTAGGTCAGGCGGACGTTGGGCGCAGGCTTGCTGATCAGCAAGCCACTACTTGGCGTCCAGTGGGCAGAAAGATGGATATAGCGTGACCAGAGCAAGCGCTCGTCTTCTTCTTCCAGACCGTACCGGCCCCCTTGGGCGTAGGCCATCAATTTGTCCGCAATGTTTTGCAGCTCGGTGGGGAGTGCCAAAGCCGGGTCTCTGTCTTGGATAGGCCGTAACGGTACATTGTTCTGCGCAGCCAGCTCCCGCATAACCCGCAGATAGACCAGCGACAACTCGCCACGAACCTGGCGTTTGATGGGCAGCAGGCCGTAGACCACGTCCTCCGGCGGCCGCTTGAAGCCGCGCTCGTAAAAGACAGGTTTACGACTGGGCCAGACCTTGGGTTCCTTCAGCGCTTCGTCAGGCAGGCCGAGGGCCTTCCATTGGTGATACTGCCGCCACGTCTCGCGTGAGGCATGGGTCTGTTCGGGCGGCGTATTGGCCGGCACTGTGGAGCTGAGCGGGCGACTCAGCAGCAGCTGCTCGAGCATCAGGGGGCGGTAGCCGCCGCCAATATCCGAGTGCGCGCCGGGCAGACAGATTTCCTGGTGATCCGGGGCGACCCTGTTGAGGGCGAAGTTCCAGCGCTTCTCGTCGCGGGCGGTCAGTTGCAGCACCTTGCGCGCGCAGCCGGGCGGCAGATAAAGGTTGATGCCGGGGTTGAGGTGGTTGGCTGGATCATAGTCGCCTTTCAGCGGGTCGATAACGGCAGCCACGGTATCGAACAGGCCGATAAAGTTGATACGGGCATGGGCAGCCCAATCGAAGTTGTCGACCAAGCCGTACTGGCCGGGTCGCAGGGTGCCAGCCAGTACGCCGCCGCCGGGCTTGAGCAGTTCGTTGGCGAAATGCCGGGCCGCCGCTGCACCGCGGCTGAAACCGAAGATATCGAACTCAAGAGTGTCGATTTGCAGGTCGGGGTTGCTTCCCTGGAAGAGGCTGAGTTGTTCCTTGACGGTCTCTGGCTTTGCTTCACCCGCGCCAGTATCCCAGTATCGCCCCGTCCGGTGATCTGGCCATAAAGCGAGTCGGCTTCGCCACTGCTGGTGCCGATGCCATCCAGATAAACCTTGAGAAACCCCTCTCTTACGTTCGCGTCGAGCGTCTGGAACGAATCGTCCCGATACAACCCATACAACCGCGCCACATTGCTCGGCGCGTTGCCGTAGCTGCCGTCGGGCGCCTCGGTGAAATAGCCGTCGTCGTTGCTGTCGCTGAAACCATGGCGCTGGCAGTAGTCGATGACTTCCTGCAGGGTGCGCTCGCCCAGCTGTTGCAGGTCGTCGTCGCGGCATTGCTCGGTGACGGCGGCATTGGCCAGGTTGTTGCCGGTACCGTCGAAGAACACGCCGATTCGCAGGGTGATGGCCTGGCGCGCCTGTTGCTGCGGCTGCTCGACCAGCTCCTCTTCTTCGTCTTCCTCTTCAACGCCCAACGGCGCGAGGTCGCCCGGCTCTTCCTGCCAGGTGCGGGCTATCGGTCCAGATGAGCGAAAGGCCTCGGCGACAGCGGCCGCCGTAGTAACTGCCTTGGCAATTCCAAGGGCGGCAGGCGCGAGGAAGGGCGCCGCGTTGTGGCTGCTGCCGATGACCACCGTACCCGAACCGGCGGTGACGACATTGCCGTGGTTGCCCACACTGCCCGCCACCGCAGCCGGCTTGCCATTGATCAGCACGGTGGGTATCACCGCGCTGGCCATCGCTCCGCCGCAGGCCGAGGCGTCGCCCATGCGTGCGGCCGGCAGGCCGTCGAACAGCACGTCGGACGAGCCGGCGGTGATCGGGTTGTTGCCATGACCCGGGACGGGACAGGCGGTGGGGTCGCCCAGGCGGGCGGCGGGTTTACCGGACATGGCGCTTCCTTACTCCACGCTGACTTGGCCGCTGCCGTCCAGGCGTGCGGAGAAACTGACCTGCCGCTTGCAGCCTTCGATCTCCAGCAGGCCTTCGATGGCGAAGGCGAGCGTGAGCGGATCGTGATCGCGCGGCAGCGGTACGACGCGGACCTGGCGCAGGCGGGGTTCGTACGCTTCGATGAAGCGTTCGATGGCGGCACGCGCCTGCTGCAGCGAGTCGTGCAGCGAGAGGCGCATGTCGTTCAAATCGGGCAACCCGTAGTCGGGCAGCGTCTGCACGCTGCCCGCCCGGGTGCTGAGCATCTTGGTCAGATGGGCAGCCACCGAGGCCATCGCCGCGATCTCGCGGCTCCAGCCGGCGCGCGATCGGCGTCGCCACCGAGGCGCTCGAAGAGGCTGCCGTATCCGTTCAAGTGCTTATTCCTTGTCCAGCTTGCCGACCAGCGACAGGGTGAAGTCGGCGCCCATGTACTTGAAGTGCGGGCGCACGTTCAGGCTGACGCGGTACCAGCCCGGCTCGCCTTCCACATCACTGACGACGACCTGGGCGGCGCGCAGCGGCCGGCGGCTGCGGACCTCGGCGCTGGGGTTTTCCTGGTCGGCGACGAACTGGCGGATCCACTTGTTCAGTTCCAGCTCGAGGTCGGTGCGCTCTTTCCAGGCGCCGATCTGCTCGCGCTGCAGCACCTTCAGGTAATGCGCCAGGCGGTTGACGATGAACAGATAGGGCAATTGGGTGCCGAGCTTGTAGTTCAGCTCAGCGTTCTTGCCTTCCTCACTGTTGCCGAAGAACTTCGGCTTTTGCGCGGAGTTGGCCGAGAAGAACGCGGCGTTGTCGCTGCCCTTGCGCATGGTCAGGGCAATGAAGCCTTCCTCGGCCAGTTCGTACTCGCGACGGTCGGAGACCAGCACCTCGGTCGGGATCTTGGTCTCGATTTCGCCCATGCTTTCGAAGTGGTGCAGCGGCAGGTCTTCCACCGCGCCGCCGCTCTGCGGGCCGATGATGTTCGGGCACCAGCGGAACTTGGCGAAACTGTCGGTCAGGCGGCTGGCGAAGGTGTAGGCGGTGTTGCCCCACAGGTAGTGCTCGTGGCTGCCGGCGACGTTTTCCTTGTAGACGAAGGATTTGACCGGGTTGTCTTCCGGGTCGTAGGGGTTGCGCAGGAGGAAGCGCGGTACGGTCAGGCCGACGTAGCGGGCGTCTTCCTGCTCGCGGAAGCTTTGCCATTTGGCGAACTGCGGGCCTTCGAAATGATCCTTCAGGTCCTTGAGGTCCGGCAGGCCGGTGAAGCTTTCCAGACCGAAGAATTTCGGGCCGGCGGCGGCAATGAAGGGCGCGTGGGACATGCTGGCGACCGATGCCACGTACTGCATCGTCTTGATGTCCGGGGCGCTCGGGTCGAAGAAGTAGTTCGCGATCAGCGCGCCGACCGGCTGGCCGCCGAACTGGCCGTACTCGGCGGTATAGATGTGCTTGTACAGGCCAGACTGGACGACTTCCGGGCTGTCCTCGAAGTCATCCAGCAGGTCCTGCTTGGAGGCGTTGAGGATTTCCAGCTTGATGTTCTCGCGGAAATTGGTGCGGTCGACCAGCAACTTGAGGCCGCGCCAGGAGGATTCGAGCGCCTGGAATTGCGGATGATGGAGGATCTCGTCCATCTGCTGGCTGAGCTTGGCGTCGATCTCCGCGATCATGCGGTCGACCAGCGCCTTCTTCACCGGCTCGTGTTCGTTCTGTGGCTTGAGCAGTTCCTCGATGAAGGCCGAGACGCCGCGCTTGGCGATGTCGTAGGCCTCGTCGTCGGGGGTGAGTTTGGTCTCGGCGATGATGCGGTCGAGAATGCCGAGGTCGGCCAGTTGGGTGCCGCTGTCGACGGCTGCTGCGCTAGTGCTCATGGTGTTGGCGTTCCTTGTCCAGGTGATCAGGCGTCCAGGTGTTCTTTCGCGGCCAGGCCCAGCTCGCCGAGCACGCGCTCGCGCGAATCGTCATCGGCCAGCACGCTTTCGATGGCCTTGCGGAAGGCCGGGGCATTGCCCAGCGGGCCCTTGAGGGCGACCAGGGCGTCGCGCAGCTCCATCAGCTTCTTCAGCTCGGGGACCTGCTCAACCAGATTGGCCGGGTTGAAGTCCTTCATCGAGTTGATGCGCAGCTGCACCGCCAGCTCGTCATCGGTCTGCTCGTCCTGCAGGCGGTTCGGCACGCCGAAGGTGAGGTTCAGCTCCTGCTTGGCCAGGACTTCATCGAAGCTGTTCTTGTCGATGGCGATGGGCTTGCGGTCTTCGATCTTGCGATCGTCGGCGCGCTGGGTGAAATCGCCGAGCACCATGAGTTTAAGCGGCAGTTCGATCTCTTCCTGAGCGCCGCCGGTGGCGGGCTTGAAGGTGACGTTGATGCGTTCCTTGGGGGCTACCGAGCCTTCTTTGGCCATGGGTGTTCTCCTTGAATGGGTGGCCCGGGGGCCTAATCGAGCACCACCTCGAGATCGAGGTGGCACAGCCTGCGATAGATCTCGTCCTTGCTTTCGCGTACCGCGTGGTTCTGCGGCAGCACTTCGCAGCAGTGGTGCAACAGGCGCAGCACTTCCAGGGCGAGATCGGGTTCCCAGTCGCCAAGGCCGGTGGCGCTCAGCGTCTGGTCGAGTGATTCGAGTTGGGTCTTGGCCAGTTCGTGTTTCTTCGCCTGCATGCACAGGCGCGCCAGGGCGAGCTGCCAGTGGAAGCGCTCACGTCCGCCGTGGGCGCCGGCCAGGCCGGCCTTGAGTTGCTGCACAGCGGCTTTCAGGCCGTCCTTGCGTAGCAGGGGCAGGCTCTGTTCGAGTGCGCTTTCCCAGCCGGCAGCTGGCCTGCTGCAACCGGCGTCGGCTCGCGGTGCGTGTCCGGCGTTTGCAGGTGCGGCAATACCTGGCTGGCGATCCAGGCTCGGGTCTCGGCATCGGCAAAAGGCACGCCGTCGTGGAAGCGCAGCTCGTCGAGGCCGGGCAACCGCTGGAGGAACAGCGCCAGCTGAATCTCCACCTCGCGCATGGCCAGCGGCGCGTCGAGGGCTTGCAGGCAGTCCCAGACCAGCCGCTGGCCGTCGAGCCAGAAGGGCGCGCGGGCGATGCTGGCTTCCAGATCCACGGCCAGTTCGGCGAAGGCGCCCTGGTCGAAGCGCTCCCTGAAGCTAGCCAGCTTGTCGGCGGGCAGGCCGCGCAGCGCGGTGACCTGTTCGGCGTTGCGTTCGGGCAGCGCCTCGATGCCGAGCCACAGCAGGGTGCGCGAGAGGCGCAGCGGCTTGAGGTCGGTGGCCTTTTGCTTGAGCCACCAGGCGGCCAGCGGGCGGGCCTGTTCCTGCAAGGCGCGCAGGGTTTTTTGCGCGTCCTTGTCGCTGTCGATTGGTGTGCTGCCGCTCAGCACTTGCGTGGCGACCTGCTTGACCTGAGCGATGGCGGCGCCGACCGCGCCGGGTTGGGGTTTGTCCTGTGTGGCCCTGCGGATCATGCCGTCGAGCTGGCGGCAGAGCGGCAACAGCAGCGGAGCGTCTTCACCCAGCGCACTGGACAGACAGGCTTCCAGGCCGTGCAGGCTATCGGCGAGGGCGCGGAACAGGGCGAGCTGCTCACCGACCGGCACCTCGTCGGTCAGGACCTGCTCGAGTCGCGGCACAGCCAGCTGATCGCGGCTCCGCGGGTGCGCGGCTTGCGGGGATGCAACGTGTGCCAATGTTCGGCACAGAGGCGATGGATGGCCTCGAGTCCGGCATGCAGCCCGCTGAAGGACTCGCGCTGGTACAGACTCCAGGCGAGCCAGGCTGCAATGCGAAGGTCCTTCGACTGGGTCTCGAGCAGAAGCTCGCAGCCGCTGCGAACCTTCTGCCAGTCGATCACCGCGGTTGCATGCACGGCCGTCGCCTTGGACAGCTCATGCTCGAGCAGCTCGAACTCGCTGCTGTAACGTACGTCGTCGCCCGCGAAGCTCGCCTCGCCGATCGGGCGAGTAACCAGCTGAAGATAATGTTTGCTCAGCGCAGAAGAAAAGGTCATCCGTGACTCTAAGTTCATCCGTGAACTTGGCGGCCAATACTTAATATCCGATTAAGCGGGCCATAAAAGGCAGGCTGCGCAGAAAGTTGCGCAACTGTTTGCGCAACAAATTGCGCAAGCCTTATGGGGCGTGCATCCTAGACGGGCCTTGGCGCCTTCCTCAAGCGTTAAAACGTGACTCGTGTAGCAGCGATTAATATTGTTCTGAAATGAGGTGGAACTTTAAGAACTGTGATTTTCTTCAAATTAAAAAGAAAAGTCGCAGGCCATTGAAGTTGGTCACGCAATAGTCGGCAATTACTTACAGGCAAGGGTGCGCTGGTTCACGGCGGAGATGTGGCAGGCTTGTTAGGCCTGCGAATTAGCCAGAAAGCGAACGCCAAGGGTATGGCACTCGCCGGGCGCGAGTCGGCGGGCATCATCGAGCACGTTGGCGGTTTCGATGCACAGCATGCGCTGCCAGGCATCGGTTGCAAATTGCGACAGGCGCTTGGACTTCTCGATCCAGGGGTTCCAGAGGATTGCCGAGCGAGACCCTATACTCAGCAGCTGGAGGCTGCGCCTTCCAGCGGTATCGACGAGCGTGAGCGTGTCGGCCAGCGCCAGATAGATGCGGTCCGTTTCGCCATGAAACCTGAGGTCGCCCTGTTGTTCATGGTTCTGCCAGTCGGCCAGCGTATCGACATAGGGGCAGGCATCGAGGCCGGCCACGCGCGTCTGATGGATGTCAGCCGTGGCCAGGTAGCTGTGCAGGGCCTGGCTGATGCTGACCGGATGATCGTCGAGGTTTCGACTGCTGAGGCTCACTTCCAGCGCTTCGCCGAGGCGGATGCGCAGGGTGACCTCGACCCGGTGTGGCCACCCGGGCAGTTCGCCGGCGGCCGCCTCGGCGCAGGTGAGTTCGATGGTGGCGGCATCCGCTTCGCAGCCGCTGGTCACCACCTGCCAGTCGATGGCCCGCACCAGACCGTGGAACGGTGCGCTCTGGGTCCCCGCATACTGGTTGCGGATCGCTTGTGGATTGCGTGCCAGATCGCCGAACCAGGGCCAGCAGACCGGGATGCCGCCACGTACCGGCTGGCCACGCTCGAAGATCGCCTGCTCGCTGAGCCAGATGACGGGCTCCATGCCGTCCTGACCGTAGCGGAGTATCTGAGCGCCCTGTTCGGCGACCAGCAGCTCATTGCTGCCGCGGCGCAGGCGCCAGCAGGCGAGTTGACCCATTTCGATGCGCTGGATATCGACGAGCATGGTTTGGCTCCTTGGCAAGATCGGACTGGTGGGTCAGACCGCTGGGACGCTCAGGGATTCGCCCGAGCGCCGGCATGAAACGGTGCGCCCGGCTGCACAGCAGCCGGTGCCGGTCAGCGCCCCTGGCAGGCGTCGACCCGCAGCCAGCGCTCGAGTGCCTTGAAACCCTGCATGAGGATGAAGGCGATCACCAAGTAGATCAGGCCGGCGGTGAGGAACATTTCCTCATGCATGTAGGTGCGCGCGGCGATCTTGCGGGCCATGCCGGTCAGCTCCAGCAGGGTGATGGTGCTGGCCAGGGCGCTGGCCTTGAGCATCAGGATCACCTCGTTGCTGTACGCAGGCAGGCCGATGCGCGTGGCGCGCGGCAGGATGATGTGCAACAGCGCCTGGCTGCGCGACATGCCCAGCGCCCGTGCGGCCTGGATCTCTCCGTGCGGCACGTTCTGGATCGCGCCGCGAATGATCTCGGCGATATAGGCGGCGGTGTGCATGGTCATGGTGATGATTGCGCACCAGTACGGGTCGCGCAGATACGGCCACAGCGCGCTCTGGCGCACCGCGTCGAACTGCGCCATGCCGTAGTAGACGAGAAACAGCTGGACCAGTAGCGGCGTGCCACGAAAGAAAAATATGTAGGCGTAGGGCAGGGCGCGCACCGGGAAATGCCGCGAGGCCCGCGCGATGCCCAGGGGCAAGGCGAAGATCAGCCCGGCGATCACCGAGATGCCCACCAGCTGTAGCGTCAGCCAGGCGCCTTCGAGAAAGCTCGGCAGCCACTTGATGAAGAGGTCCCAACTCATGTGGCGCTCCTCACGAAGCCGCGGCCGGCGCGTTTTTCCAGGAAATGCATGCCGGTCATCGCCAGGATGGTCAGGCACAGGTAGATGAAGGCGGCGACGAGGAAGAAGGTGAATGGCTCCTTGCTCGCGGTCACGGCGATCTGCGCCTGGCGCATGATCTCTTCGAGACCGATTACCGAGACCAGCGCGGTGTCCTTCATCAGGATCATGAACAGGTTGCCCAGGCCGGGCAGCGCCAGGCGCCACATCTGCGGCAGGATCAGGCGCAGGAAAATGCGCCGCTTGCCCAGGCCGAGCGCCAGGCCGGCCTCACGATGGCCCTTGGGAATCGCCAGCAACGCGCCGCGAAACACCTCGGTGGCATAGGCGCCGAAGCACAGGCCGAGGGCGATGGTGCCGGCGACGAACGGGCTGAGCGCCAGGTTCTCGATGCCGAACAGTTCGCCAATCGCGCGTACCATGCCGATGGTGCCGAAGTAGATCAGCAGCACCCAGAGCAGCTCGGGTACGCCGCGGACGATCGTCGAATAGGTGCCGCCCAGCCAGCGTAACGCGCTGAGCGGTGAGGTCTTGGCCAGGGCGCCGAGCAGGCCGAGCACCAGCCCGAGTGCAAGGGAGGCCAGGGCCAGTTCAATGGTCATCCAGGTGCCGGCGGCCAGCGCCGGACCGAAGCCGTGAAGGTCGGGAATCATAGTCGCTCAAACACCGAAGCCCGGCATTCCGGCCCCAAGAGAGGTCTGCGCCCGCTTGTGACCGGCGCCGCCTGCCTCGGGGCCTGGCGTCATGCCGGGCCTCGGTTCGGTTGGATCAGTAGATGCTGAACGGGAAGTACTTGTCGTTGATCTGCTTGTAGGTGCCGTCAGCGATGATTTCGGCCAGGGCCTTGTTCAGGCGCTCGCGCAGTTCGTCGTTGCCCTTGCGCACGGCGATGGCGATCTTGTCGTCATCGAATACCGGCTTGCCCTTGAACTCGAAGTCCTTGCCGGCGTCGCTCTTGAGCCACTCCCACTGCACAAAGGTGTCGGCGAGGATGCCATCGACGCGTCCGGCAGCGAGGTCCAGATAGGCGTTTTCCTGGGTGTCGTAGAGCTTGATGTCAACCACGTCGTCGAGGTTGTCTTCCAGCCAGGTGCCGGCGATGGTGGCCCGCTGGGCGCCGATGACCTTGCCGTCCAGGTAGTCCTTGTCGGTCTTGAAGTCCACCGACTTGGGCGCCACGTACTGCAGCTTGTTGGTGTAGTAGTGATCGGTGAAGTCCACCGCCTGCTTGCGCTCTTCGGTGACCGACATGGAGGCGGCGAGGAAGTCGAATTTGCCGGCGTTCAGTGCGGGAATGATGCCGTCCCAGTCGGAGGTGACCACTTCGCACTCGACCTTCATCTTGGCGCACAGCGCGTGGGCGATATCGAGATCGAAGCCGACTACCTTGCCGCTGGCGTCGATCAGGTTGAAGGTGGGTAGGCCCCTTCGGTGCCGATTCTGAGTTTTTCCGCGGCGAATGCCTGAGCACCGAGGACCAGGGAAACGGCGGCGGTCAGCAGGATCTTCTTATAGCTCTTCATGCAGTTGTTGCTCCGTTAACGATGGCTGGACATGAATTGTTTACAGCGCGCCGATTGCGGGTTGTCAAATACCTGCTCGGGCGTTCCGTGCTCCTTGACCAGCCCCTGATGAAGAAATACCACCTCGCTGGAGACCTGCTTGGCGAAATTCATCTCATGGGTGACCAGCAGCATGGTCCGGCCTTCCTCGGCGAGCGACCGGATTACGCTAAGCACTTCCTGTACCATCTCCGGGTCAAGCGCGAGGTGGGCTCGTCGAAGAGGATCACCTTCGGCTGCATCGCCAGGGTGCGGGCGATGGCCGCGCGCTGCTGCTGGCCGCCGGAGAGCTGGTTCGGATAGACGTGGCGCTTGTCGGCGATGCCGACCTTGGCCAGCAGCGCCTCGGCCGCCTCGGTGGCCTCGGCCTTGCTCTGGCCGAGCACGCGACGCGGCGCCTCGATGATGTTGTCGAGAATCGTCATGTGCGGCCAGAGATTGAAGTTCTGGAAGACGAAGCCCAATTCGCTGCGGATGCGATTGAGCTGCTTGCCATCGGCCGCGACCAGATCGCCTGCCTTGTCGCGCTTGAGCTTGAGCTGCTCGCCAGCGACGTAGATCTCGCCCTCGTTGGGGTTTTCCAGGAGGTTGATGCAGCGCAGAAAGGTGGACTTGCCGGAGCCCGAAGAGCCAAGGATGGAAATCACATCGCCATCGCGAGCGGTCAGCGAGATGCCTTTGAGTACTTCCAGATCGCCGTAGCGCTTGTGCAGGTTGCGGATTTCCAGTGCGGGTATGGCCTCGGCCATGCGTGTTCCTCTGTGCAGGCCGGCTCTAGCCCCTGTGGCCTGGTTTTCGAATGTGTGCGCTCCGGCGGGCGGCTCGCCATCCTGGCGAGGCGCAAAGCTAGCATGCGCTCGGGCGGTCGCCAAGCGCGAAGCGCGTCGCTGCGACCGCAGTCAGGCGGCGAAAAGCGCCTATCACGCAGCTTGTACGCCAACCCGCCAAACTGTCCGAACGGTCGAGAAAACGCCCGGCAACGGTTCAGCGCGCAGGCTGTTGTGCCTCGTTGTTGAGCATCTCGTCGTGCTCTTCCATGCGCCAGGGCAGGCTGCCGGGTGAAATGTGCAGGAAGTGCAGGTACTTCTCGAACTGATCGAGGATGTCGCTGATGATGTCCTGCTGGTCATAGCCATAGATGTCGTAGGACTGGCCGCCACGGCGCAGGAACACCTCGGCGCGATAGTAATGCTCGTCGCCGTCGGCACTGGTCGGCTGCGCAAACGAGGGCGTGGCGTAGCTCATCAGGCGGATTTCGTAGATGAAATCCAGCTGGTCGTCCTTGATCACCTCCAGATAGAGCCGCGCATTCTGCTCGTCGACGTGCACTTCGGCGGGCCAGCCCTGTTCGACGAGGCCGCGTTGCACGCGGCGCATGGCCTTGAGCACCGTCGAGCCCATGAACGCCTCGACTTCCTCGCGCGCCGGGAAATTCACCAGGCCGGCCAGGCGGCGCTTCCAGACGCCTGGCCCGGTCGCGCTGAGCCGGCCGCCCTGCGCCTGCGATTGCAGGTTGAGCTGGTGGCCTTCGATCACCAGCGCGCGCCACATGCCGAGCGCGATCAGCATCATCAGTACGCAGAACGGCAGGCCGCTGGTGATGGCCATGGTCTGCAATGCGCTGAGCCCGCCGGCCAGCAGCAGCGTTGCGGCGACCAGGCCTTCGATGCTGGCCCAGAACACGCGCTGCCAGACGGGCGTCTGCGCCGCGCCGCCAGCGGCGATCGAGTCGATGACCAGCGAGCCGGAGTCCGAGGACGTGACAAAGAAGGTGACGATCAGGATCACCGCCAGCAGCGAGGCGAAGGCGCTCAGCGGCAGCTGTTCGAACAGCTTGAACAGGGCGATGGCATGGTCGGCCTGGACCTCCTGGATCAACGCCGTATAGCCCTCGACCATGATCAGGTGCAGGGCGGTGTCACCGAACACCGAGAACCAGAAGAAGGTGAACAGCGTCGGCACGATCATCACGCCGAAGACGAACTGGCGGATCGTGCGACCGCGGCTGATCTTGGCGATGAACAGGCCGACGAAAGGCGACCAGGAGATCGTCCAGCCGAAGATGAACAGCGTCCAGTTGCCGATCCAGTCGCTGCGGCTGTAGGCCTGCAGGTTGAAGGTGCGCTCGACGATATTGTTCAGGTAGCTGCCGGTGTTCTGCAGGAAGGTTTCGAGAATGAAGATGGTCGGCCCGACCGCGAGCACGAACAGCATCAGCAGGGTAGCGAGCAGGATGTTGAGCAGCGAAAGGTTTTTCACGCCCTTGTCGAGCCCGGCGACCACCGAGGCGATGGCCATCAGCGTGATGATGACGATCGCCACCACCTGTACCCACTCGCTTACCGGAATGCTCGGCCACAGGTAATTCAGGCCGGCGTTGATCTGGGTGACCGACAGGCCCAGCGTGGTGGCGATGCCGAACAGTGTGCCGAGGATCACCAGCACATCGACGAAGTGGCCGATCGGCCCATAGATCCGGTCGCCGATCAGCGGATAGAGCGCCGAGCGCAGCGACAACGGCAAGCCGTGACGAAAGGCGAAATAGGCCAGCGCCAGGCCGACGATGCCGAAGATGCCCCAGATATGGAAACCCCAGTGGAAGAATGCGATCTGCATGGCCTGCTTGGCGGCGTCCACGGTTTCCGGTGCACCGGCCGGCGGTGTCGAGTAATGCAGTACCGGCTCGGCGACGCCGAAGAACAGCAGGGCGATCCCGTAGCCGGCGGAAAACAGCATGGCGAACCAGGCGGGGAAGCTGTACTGCGGCTCGGCATGGTCCGGGCCGAGCTTGATGTTGCCCCATTTGGTGAGCGCAATGCCGACGATGAAGATCAGGAAGAACGCCACCGAAAGCATGTAGAACCAGCCGAACGAGCGGGTGATGTAGGCGAGTACGGCATCGAAGGTCTGCGCGGCGAGGCTCGGGTTGCTGATTGTTCCGATCACCAGCAGCAGAGTGATCGCGACGGCGGGAATGAACACCGGATAGACGATGATGGCCTTGGGTAGTTTTCTATCCATGGGGCTGTCTCCAGGTCGGTCGGCTGAAGTGGCGCTGGCAGAACGCCTCTTCAGATAGACGGTCGCAGGCGGCCAATGATTCAGCTTTTTTGCCTGGCGAGTGCCGAACTAGTCCGCCGGTTCGAGTTGATAGCGCCGCAGAATGGCCGCCACGCTGCCGTCGGCCATGGCGGCGGCCAGCGCATCGGCAAAGCGCTGGAACTCGGCTTGCCCGACGCGTTTGCGCGACAGCCCGATGCCATAGGAAACGGTCGCCAGTACGCCGACTTCGCGCAGATTGTCCAGCTGCAGTTCATCGATCAGGTGCCAGGCGACATCCTGATTGACCGCGGCGAGGCCGTCCGCGCCAAAGCGGCCGGCGGCAAGCATCTGTAACAGCCGGCGGTTGTCGGCGACCAGCTGCAGGTGCACGTCCGGCACGTCGCGCACCTGCTCGCGGAGCACGATGGAGGTGCCCGAGGGGCCGTAGACCCCCAGCGTGCGCCCGGCCAGATCCATCGGCTGGTGATAGACGAAGGCGCTGCCGTTCAAGCCATAGAGGCCATAGTGCGAGGTCACCAGCATGCGCGAGACGTGGAAGGCCTGCTCGCGCTGCGGTGAGCGAATGACCGTGAATATCCCGTCGACCTGGCCGGCCTCGGCCAGAGCCAGAGCGCGGCGCCAAGGGTAGACGGTGATCGAGCAGGGCCGCGCCAGCCTGGCGCAGACAGCCTGGACCACCTCGGCCATCGGACCAGCGCCCGCGGCATCGGCGCTGCCTGGTGCGCTGTGCGCGGCCGGGTAGGTGAACGGCGGGAAATCCTCGGTCACGAATTGCCAGGCTCCCGCGGGCATGGCCAGGATGAGTGCCATCCCGGCCAGAATCGTCGAGGCAACGCTCCGCACGGCATGCTCCTGCTGAAAACTACCGGCAGAGCATAGCGTAAGGCCGCTTGCGCGCCGCCAAGATCGGTTCTCGCGTGTCGCTATAGCACCAGGCGAGAACCGGCGGTCGGTCAGAAGCTGACCTGATAGCCGAGCGTGAACGTGCGGCCACGGCCGTTGAACACCCGGCCGTTACGCGTGACGTCCGATCCGCTGTTGGCTGCCTGGGTGTAGTAGGTCAGGTAGTCGCGGTTGAACAGGTTCTCTATGCCCAGGCTGACTTCGCCGATCGGCAGGCGATAGCCGAGCGAGGCATCCACGAGTGTGTAGCCATCGAATTCAAGACCCGGCGTGTCGAAGCTACGGCTGGCATAGTGGTTGGCCTGCAGCAGGCTGTGCAGATTGTCGTTCCAGTTGGCCTGCCAGCTCAGGCCATAGCGATCCGGTGAAATGTTCGCACCATCGAGATCGGTATCGACCTTGCCGTCACCGTCAGTGTCCGACTGGCCGTTGACCTGGGCATAACTGAGCTTCAGGCGATGCGCCTCGTTGACCTGCCAGCCGCCGGTGAATTCGATGCCGTCGATTTCGGTCCGCTCGCGGCGGACCTGGTAGACGCCGCCAACGCTGTTCAGGCGCGAGCCAGATCGGCGTCCGATTCGTAGTAACTGATCTCGGCGTCGAACGGGTCGTGATTCAGACGCAGGCCGACTTCGCGGTTCTCGGTCACGATCGGTTGCAGGTCGAGGAACTCGTCCACGCGGGCGCCTGGTGTGCCGATGCCGCGCAGTACGCGGCCGACGTCGGGCATGCCGAAGCCTTCCGAGTAGTTGGCGAACAGCTGCGCCCAGTCGTTCATTTGCCAGACCAGGCCGGCGTTGTAGAGGGTTTCCTCGAAGTTGGGCTGGCCGCCTTCGACCGCGACGCCACCCAGCGGGCGGTTGGTCGAGGCGATGGTGCGGAAACTGTCGACCTCGAGCTCGGCGAACTCATGCCGCACCCCGGCAAAGAGGGTCAGTTGCTCGAGCGCGCGGATCTCTGCCTGAAAGAACGGCGCATAGTTGCGGAACACGGTTTCCGGCACCCATTCGCGGTCGGTCAGGATCAGCTGCTGGCTGGTCGTGTCCTGCAGCACGTCCAGACCGCCAGTGAGTTTGAGGTGGTTGTCCAGCAGGCCGTCGCGGCTCAGCGTCAGCTTGCCGCCGAACTTGTCGGACTCGTTCTGCGACTGATCGAACAAGGTGCCCAGCGGCGCGATGGCGGCGTCCTGGAAGGTGCCGTTGTAGCCGCCGCCGAAGCGGGCGCGGAAGCGCTGGCTGTAAAGCTGTAGGCCCAATTCGTTGCCGTGGAAGTCCGCATTCTTGTACGTCAGGCTGGTGGCCAGCACTTCATTCTGCGGCGCCTTGCCGAGCGGTTCGCCCTTGCGTGAAGTGGCCGGAATTCCGGCATCGGCATCGCCCGGAACGTTCACATAGTCGTGCTCGCCCTCGACCTGATAGCGGTTGATCATCAGACCGAGCTCTGATTGTCGTCCAGCCAATAGCCCAGCTTGAGCAGCAGGTCGTGGCTGGTCGAGTCCATCACGTCGCCCTGCGTATCGTCGACTCCGATGAGGTCGCCATGGGCGTCGTAGAACATGCCCTGGGTCTGCCAGCTGGCCGAGGCGAGGTAGTCGAGGTTGCCTGGGTACCTTCGACACGGTAATCGAGCTTGTAGCCCAGGCCTTCCGAATCGTAGTCGCCTGGTGCGGTGACGCTCACGCCGGCGTGCTGGCGCAGCGTTCCGCTGGCCGGACGGCGGGTGACGTAGTTGATGATCCCGCCGGTCGCGCCCAGGCCATGCTCGGCGCTGGCGCCATGGATCACTTCGATACGTTCGACCATCGATAGATCGATTACATAGCCGTCGCGCTGGCTGTCGCGCAGCGGCGTGGACTGGGGCACGCCGTCGATCAGAATCAGCGCCGAGCGCCCGCGAAAGGTCTCGCCGGCGCTGGTCATCTTCTGCCGGCTCGGCGAGTAGGAGGGAATCAGGTTGCTCAGCACTGCACCGTGGTCGGAGGTAATCGCCAGCTGCTGCTCGATCTGCTCGCGCGTGATGACCGTAATCTTTTGTGGCGTCTTGCCCGCCTCGCTGCCTGCGCGCGTGGCGCTGATGGTGATCGCCTCGAGCTCCTTGGCGTCTTCGGCGAGGCTTGGCAGAGCATAGAGAGAAAGGACTGCCAGCGAAGCAGACAGGTACAGATTCGATTTACCAGACACGTGGGCGCTCCCTGAATTGGATTTGTGATTTCGGTCGGCGCGGCAATGTAAGGTAAACGTAAAGCAATGTCAGCAGATAATGCGCATATTTCTCATTTAAGAAATGGTGAAGGGTGGCCGCTGCGTAGATCTCTGCGAGCGATGCAAGATGAGGGGTGAGCCAGGGCTGGCTATGGGCGGTCACGGGCAAAAAATGCAGACAACAAAAAACCCGCACTAGGCGGGCTTCTTGTGGGCTTTCGGGTGATGCTGACACCACCTGAAAACGAAAGGTGGTGCCAGGGACGGAATCGAACCATTCGCTACAGGCTGCGCATTTGCTGGGTTTGTGTGGTTCGCTAGTTTGTCGATGCCCCCAAAAATGCCCCCAAAACGAAAAGTGCCCCTATCTCAGTCAGAAACGCGCTCGATAAACGGTGTCTTGTGCGAGTGGGCGCCTTGTGCCGTGAATCGATGCCAAAAGCTGGCTGGTGTCCCCTTGCCAAGCATATTGAATGCGTCGAGCACAGCTAGTGCGTCCATCGCTCTGTTTTCGGTGAACGTCGGCCCCAGTGCTTCGAGCGCTATTCGCGCGTTGCGGCGAAAGCCAATCTCCAATTCGTGTCCTGCTTCGGTTAGCCGGTAAAGGGCCATCGTGTGCCTCTCCATCTATGCGAGTTGGATGGTTGAATGTGCCAGAGGCTGACAATCGATCAAATTGGTGGCGCTTTGCTACCGGCTACCGCTGCCGGGTCCTTTGGGGGCCATCGGTCTCGGGGTATTTCGTGCCTCGGCTTTTCGCTTCGTACGGCCTTTTCCTGCTGGCGGGCTTCCGGTTCCGCTTTCACGGTCAGGGCGCATGATTCGCGGCGCCCAAGATATGAGGTATGCGGAAGCGGTTGGTCTATTTGACGGGCGTAGGTCATCTGTCGTCTGGCTTTACAGATGACGACTAAACAGCAACCAGGGCGCTGGAAAAGTTGGTAGATAGCGAAAAAGCGGGGCGCGAATCACCCGTGATGGGTGCCGGGGTGGGGGAGAACCTAACGGGGGTGGGGGTAGCGCCGTCCGTGGCGCTGGCGATCAAACCACGCGCAGCACGGGCGGCAGCTTCGGCCCGAAGGGTGCGCCGGGTGCGAACGGATCGGGTAGCGCTCCCTCTGGTGCGTTGCGGATGAAGTCAGCCATTGCCAATAGGCACGCCTGATACAGCGGCCCGCCGTCGCCCCAGCTGCGCCGTGATCGGTTGCGCTGTCCTCCAGGCAGGCAATAAACACCAGCTCGTGTAGCCCGGTGTCACCGTCGCGGATCGCTTGTGCTCGATGCGTGGGGTTCACGCTCAGCAGATCGCACAGCCGGTCGAAGCCCAGCGCCGCCGTGGTGCTGGCGCTTTGCAGGAAGGCAGCACGGCCTATCCCGATCAGCGCCCGGTTCATACCCTCCAGCGATTCGGCTTCGTGCTCCCTGGCTTGCTGCTCCAGGTCGGCAACGGCTGCGGCAGTGAATGGCAGAAAGGCTTTCAGCTTGGCGGCTTTGCGTCGCAATGCGCGGCGTTCTTGGTGGATCGTTGCGCGCTCCTGACAAAAAAGGCGACATACCCGGCGCATGGCGATTAGTTGCGTGCTCACGCTGGCGCCTGGCTTGTCGGCTATGTTGGCGAGCGCTCGAATCTGGCTGGCTTTCATCGGTTCGGCTCCTTTGGTGCGCCGTCTAGTTCGGCATCAGCCAGCGCCAGCGAGCGGCGGCCAGGGCTTCGGAATAGGTCATTGGCTGTCCGACCATGTAACCAATCGGCTGGCCTGCTCGGGTGATCCTCCAGGCGGCGCGCTTCGGCTCGCTGGTGGGCAAGTGCGTCGAGTCATTGGCTGCGTTCAGTTCGGCCAGCAGCTCGGCAAGGTGCTCGCGTATGAAGTGGCGCAAGGGGGCGGTGATGCGCTCGACCGGCGAGACGCGCAGCCGGTCGGCCACGCTCTCGACAGTCAGACCAGCCCGGCGCAGGTAGTCCAGGGCGGCCATTATCCGAACTCCTCAAACTCGGGTGCTGCGACATTTGCGACAACTGCGACAGCCCCCGTATTTGCTGGCGCGCGACGTTGCGACAGGTTTGCGACAGGTTGCGACAAATGCTTGGGCGCAGCGGTTTTGTCGCAGTCTGTCGCAACTGTGTCGCAATGGTTTGCGCCCCGGTTTTCCCGGCTTGTCGCAAATGTCGCAGTTGTCGCAGCCGGATTGATTCGGAAGCGCTTACCGTCCTCTGTCAGCAACTGCCGATGCTCGACCAGGGCGGCCAGCAGCACGTCGCGTTGCTTGGCGCTCTTGCGTGCGACGGGCGGCCCTTCCCGCTGTAGCGTTCGGGCGTCGAAGGTGTGCCAGTTGTTTTCGGTCAGCCAGTCCAGCAGCCGTTGTGCCTTGAGCAAATGCGGATCAGCGCTGGTCGGATTGGTCAGGCGCAGCGCCTCCCCCAGATACCAGCTCACCAGCGTGGCAGCTCGCTCGACGATGGGGCGGCTCAGGGTGTCGGCATTCTCGACGATGGCCAGCACGCCAGCGATTCGCAGAATGTTCTCCCCCCTTTGGCTGCGGTCGGCTTGATCTCTTGCAGCTTGCCGTCGCTCCCTAGCCCCGACTCTATGGCGTCGTGCGCTTCGATCCATACCGCTTTGGCGTCGGCGTCCATCGTCAGCGCTGGCGGCTCCAGGTTGCCCCGGTCATTGGTGGGCGGCTCCTTGGTAAGAAGGTGCGTCATGCGTGCCCAATAGCGCCCCAGGCGAGGATCGCGGCTTGGGTCGGCGTGCCGATAGAATCGAGTACCGGCTAGCGATTGCGGCCAGGCGATCAAGAAACGCGCAAGAAAGCCTTGCCCTTGCATTACCGGATTGCTCAGAACCTCGCTGGCCACAATCGGCTGAATCATCAGGTGGGCGCTCAGACGGCAGCCGCTACGCGATGCGCTTTCACCTTCGGCGGCGCGTGTGCGTGTGATCGGTGCGCCATCCCACAGCTTAGAAAGACCGGCCACGCTCTTGAGCATGTTTTCCGGCTTGCTGGCGTGGCCACCAAAGAACTGCCCGCCTTCGTCGCTAAACAGCCCTTGCGAGGGGAAGCCGCGTAGCAGCGACTTTTGCAGTCCCTCTAGCGTTGGCTCTTCTGCCAGGATGAAGGGCGACGGCGGCGCTTCGGGTTCTTGCAATCGCCCCAGCTCGGCGGCCACCGCTTCGGGGTCGCCTTTCGCCTTCTCCAGAATGGCAGCGCGGGCGCGTTGATAGGCGTCGCGGCGATCTCGGTATTGCTTTTGCTCGGCCCCGTGAATTTCCAGCAATGCGCTTTGCCGGTCGTGGTGGGCACGCAAGGCCAGGCGGTCGGCGGCGGACTTGCGGTCGCCAGATTCCGCCACGGTCAGCGCGAACACCGATAAGGGGATCGGTTGCCCGTCGCGTTGTGCGTTGGCGTGTGGCTGTGCGGCCATCGCGGCGGCAGCCAGGACCGATTGTGCGGCGAGTGCGTCGGGAACCTGTACCGCCTCGACAATCGCGGCAGCAGCGCCTCCCAGCAGTTCGCCCAATGCTTCCAAGGGGTAGCGCGTAGGCGCTTCGATATCTGGCAGCAACGGCAGCGGATCGGGGTAAGTCGGCTCGGGAATCATGGTGGCGGCGCTCATTGTGCGGCCCTCCAGTTGGCTAGGTCGTTGAAGTCGGAAAGGCTCAGCGGCTCGGTTCCGCTCCAGGGCGGCAGCACCAGCCCACAGCCCAGCGCGGCGGCGGCTTGAGTGGCTGCGGAGCGTCCGGGGTTGCCTTCGGTCTGGCGGTCGTCGTCACCCGCGATAATCAACGGGCTGTCGGGGTAGTGCCGTTGGAGCTGGCGCCCGACTTCCAGCAGGTTGCCCGCATTCATGGCGCAGGCCACGGCGGCGCCGGTTTCGGCATGGATGGTTGCCCCGGTTGCCCAGCCTTCGCAGACGTACAGCGGCTGGCCTGGCTCCAGTGCGCCGATGGGTGAATAGGCACCCTTTACCCGGCCTCCAGACAGGAAGCGCTTACTGCCATCCGCTGCGATGCGTTGCAGGTTGCACAGGTAGCCATCGGCGTACAGCGGCACCAGCAGAACGTCGCCGCGTTGGCGCAGGCCGTGCGGCTGGCGGCCCTTGGCGCTCAGGTAAGGGTGATGCGGATCAGCCGGGGCGCTGGTGCTCCACAGCCGTTGTGCTCGATGGCTGCCGTCTGCTGTCGCTGGTGCTGCTCCGCCTCGCGCTGGTGGCGGGCCTGCTCAACCCGCTGGCGGATCAATTCGGCCTCCATCGGATCGGCAGGCTTGCGGCTGCTCCAGGTGCTAGAACCTCCCGCCTTCCAACTACCGAACGCACCCGATGCGATGCCGTCCAGGTGCAAGACATACCAGCCGTTGAGCGTGCCGGGCTTGTCGCCTGGCACTCGGAAACGGTGAATGGTGCCGTCTGCTACAGGCAGCCAATCCAGCGGCCCGAACGTGGCTTGCAGGGCGTCGCGGAAGGCCAGTTCGGCTTTCTCCAGGCAAGCCGATCCCCTCGGCGCGCGGGCGCCGTTTTGAATGGTCATGGTTAGCCCTCTGCGGTCGGGTTCGGTGAGGCGGCCTTGCGGCGCTCTAGCTCGTACTCGGCGCCGTTCGCAACGTCCACGAGCCTGCCGGAAAGCGTGCCCAGCGAGTTGATAAGCCAGCCGATATTGCGGGCGGTGTCGTTCGATAGCTCGCCAGCGTCAGCGGTCCAGGCCAGCAGCTCGCCAATGGCGGAAATGCCGTGCGCCACGTTCAGCGCTTCGCATTCAGCTGTGCGCTCGATGGCGTCCAGATCATCAGTGGACAGACGGCCCATGCGCAAAGGGTCGGGTAGCAGGTGACTCCAGCAGACGGCGCTCATTGGGCACCCCCTACGGCGTCGGCCTTCTCTTGCAGCTCACTGGCGCGGCAATCCATGTAGTTAGCCAGATCGTCGGCCAGGTACTGCCCCAAGCTGGCCAAATCCTGCACACGGCTTGCGCGTGCCTCCAGCAGGGCGGGGCTTGGCTCAAGCTCCCGGTGAATCGCAGTCATCAGCGCGGCAAGCCATCGGGCGTGTTCCTTCCCATAGCGGACCTGCTCGATTGCGTCGTCTGCGATGTTGGCCATAGCGGCAATGCGGTTGCTCATTGCACACCCCCTACGGTTTCCAGGGAACGGGCGCGGGCCATCGCTTCGTTGTAGCGGCGCAGGCGGACGGACAGGGACGAATCGGAACGCAGCGCGGCGAAGGCGCGGGCCTTCCAGGCGGCGGCGTGGGTGGACGGATTGCGGGTGGTTTGCATAGGTGGTGCTCCTAGAGTTTTGGAGCCATCACCGCTTGCGGCCAAGCAAGGAATGGTGACGGCTGTACGCGGGTTGGCCGACCGGGACTCTAGCACCCGGCACACCCGAAGGTGTCCCACGCACAGCCGCCATAACGCGACATTGCGGACGCAAAAAAAGCGCCTGCAATGGTTACGGGGGCGCTGTAGCGCCTAGAGAAATTCGACCGGCCAAGGTCGGCCACGGGATTGACCGTGACGGGCGAACCATAGCGCCGCTGGTGCTGGCTGGCAAGGGTAAAGGCGATCATGCGGCCACCCCCTTCGGCTTGCAGGTCAGGGCCACCAGAACGGCGCGGGCGCGCTTGTGCTGGCTTGGCGGCAGGCTGTAGCGGGTCACGGTGCAAGGGGCGCCCCAGCGGTTCGGTACGCGCTCTTGCTTGCGCTCGATGGTCAGCCCGTAGTGGTTCGCCAGAACTGCAATGGTGCTAGGCAAACAGTGATCGCCGATGCGCTCGGCTTCGAAGCGGTTGACGCTGGCGCCGGTCAGCAGGTGCGCCAGAATGCGAGCGATCTTGCTCGGGCCTTCGGTGGTAGCATTTGCCTTGCGCGGGCGGCTTTGTTCTTCGGGACGGGTCGCCTTTTTCATTTCAGGCCACCTCGCGCTGTGCGGCCATCTGATCGCACCAACACAGGACCTCCCCCAGGTCCCAGACCACGGACTTGGGACCGAGCGTGATCTGCTTCGGGAAGGTTCCGGCAGCAATACGCCGGTAAATTTCGGATGTGGAAAGGCTGGTGTAGTCCTTCACCGTTGCCAGCTTGATAAAGCGGCGGGGTGTTGCGGTCGGGGTGGTTTGCATTGCCATCGTCTGCGCCTCCTTGGGCGGTTTGGGTAACGATTGGCAAAAGGTAAATTCCTAAGCGGGACCTCTAAGTCAGGGAGTCCCGTTTTTCCTTTTCGCGGCGTCTTTTTCGAAAAGTGTTTTGCGGAACCTTGAACACCGCCTCTATCACGCCCGCTATCTCACTGCGCGGCCTTCCTTGCGCTAGTAACTCAGCTTCCTTTTTCCAAATGTCGTCCCATCGGTATTTCGACTCTGTAGGAAGTAACGCCTTTTTGTTCCTTGCATTGGCGGCTCTTTGTTGCTTCTCCGTAACTTCCACGGCAGCGGCCCACTGCTCACGAACCAGCCGCCATCTTTCAAGCTGAACCATTAATTTCTGACCGCTCGGCAACCAATTTCTGGCGGTTTCAATCTGCTCGCGTTGTTCGATCAGATCCCTCTCAAAGCCAAGTTCAATCATGAGTGCTGCCTGGCTCTCTAACCACTCCTCATGCGCCGCAAAGCGCGCCGAAGGTGTATGGCTGAAAAGGAGCCGTCTAACCTTTTGCTTAAGGGATTCAGTAGTCATGCTGTCTCCTTGCGCTTGATGCTCACCACGTTGGCGCCAGCGCATAGCGCATCTATCGAATCTGCCCAGGCTTGCATCATCTCCCGGCGCTGCTCCAGGTAGGTGGCGTGGTTGTAGGTGTCGCGGATTTCGTCGTTGTCGCCGTGGGCTAGCTGGCGTTCGATCCAGTCGCGGTTATAGCCGCGCCCGTTGAGTTCGGTGCTCAGCAGGTGGCGGAAGCCGTGGCCGGTCTGGCGGCCTTCGTAGCCCATCAGGCGCAGTGCCTTGTTAATCGTGTTCTCGCTCATTGGCCGGTCGGGGTTTTGCTGCCCTGCAAACACTAGCGGGTAATCGCCCGTGATTTCTTTGAGCTGGCGCAGGATGGCAACGGCTTGGCGGGGCAGGGGCACCACATGCGGGCGGCGGGCTTTCATGCGCGCTTTCGGAATCGTCCAGGTCGCGCCGTCTAGATCGAACTCCGACCACGGCGCCTGGCGCAGCTCACCAGGGCGAACGGCGGTCAGCACCAGCAAGCGGATGGCGCAGCGGGTCAGGGTGTTGAGCGTGGTCGATTCGATCTTGCCCAGCAGCTCAGGCAGTTCGGCAAACGCAACGTGCGGATGGTGCCGGGTGGCTTTCGGCGGTGCGGCTACCACGTCCAGATCGGTGGCCGGGTTGCTTCGACTGCGCCTTTCGCTAGGCCGTAGCGGAATATCTGGTGTAGCCATTGGCGAATCTTGCCAGCGGCGTTCAGCGTGCCACGCGCTTCGACCTTACGCACCAGCTCGACCAGCTCCGGGCGGGTGATGGCTTTAACCGGGCGCGCACCGATGCCGGGTATCAGGTCGTTTTCCATGTACAGCTTCGCCTTGTAGGCGGTGCTTTCGGCCCAGCGTGGCGCGTTGTAGGCGTACCACTCCCGCGCCAGCGTCTCGAATGTCACGCCATCGGCCCGCTGCGCTTGTTTGGCGGCCTTTTTCTCTGCTCCGGGGTCAACCCCTTGGGCCAGCAGCTCGCGTGCGTCTGCGCGCATCTGGCGAGCTTGAGCAAGGCTCACGGATGGGTATGCGCCGAACGCGAGACCTTTCTCCTTTCCGTTAATCCTGAATTTCAGGCGCCATAGCTTCGAGCCGTTCGGTTTGACCAGTAGGTACAGCCCGTGGGCATCGCTTAGCTTGTAGTCCTTCTGCTTTGGCTTGGCTGTCTTGATGGCGCTATCAGTCAGCGGCATGGCCGGTGCCCTCCGGTGTGGCCAGCAGGAAGGCGCGCACGGCGGCTGTCTGCTCGGGCGTCAGGCTAAGGATTTGGCGGGGTGTCTCGATGGTTAGCGCGTTGTCCAACGACATGACCAGGCGAAAGGCTTTGGCGCGTGCCCGTTGCTGGGTGCGTTCGGTTCGCTCAGCTTTGCGTATTGCTATTGGATCGGTGCCCGCCTTGATCGTGGTGCGCGCTTGGTCTCGGGCTTTGATTGCTTGCGCCAATGTCACCGCAGGGAAAGCCCCCAGCGATAGTTTCCGCTCTGTCCGCTCGAAGTAGTACTTGAGCCGCCATAGCTTCGAGCCGTTCGGCATCACCTCCAAATACAGGCCGCCACCTACTCCGGTCTTGTATGGCTTGGCCTTCGGGCGAAGCGCGTTAAGCGCCTTGTCATCTATCGTCGCGTCCATGCTGGGGGAACCGTTTTTGACCGAACTGGGGTTCCACCAGATATACCCCCAATTGTTTGGGCTTACAAGGGAAGGGTAGGGAATTGCAGACAACAAAAAACCCGCACGGGGCGGGCTTCTTGTGGGCTTTCGGGTGATGCTGACACCACCTGAAAACGAAAGGTGGTGCCCAGGGACGGAATCGAACCGCCGACACGGGGATTTTCAATCCCCTGCTCTACCAACTGAGCTACCTGGGCAACGGGGCGCTATTAGACGGATTTGGCCTTTGCCTGTCAAGCGCGAGGAAAAGATTTTTTCCAGTCGGGACGGGTGCTTAGCGTCGCCCGCTGCGGTAAGGCGGGCTTCGCTGCGCCGGTCACTCGCTCGGCGGAACGTAGCCCTCGGCCTTGGCGTACTCCTCGCCGGAGAGAAACTTGTCCATTTCAGCCTGCAGGAACTTGCGGTCCTCGGCGTTCATCATGTTCAGGCGCCGCTCGTTGATCAGCATGGTCTGGTGCTTCTGCCAGTCTTCCCAGGCCTTCTTCGAAACGTTGTTGTAGATATCCTCGCCCTTGGGGCCCGGATAGGGCGGGCGGTCGAGGCCCGGCAACTCTTCGTTGTACTTGCGGCAGTGCACGGTGCGGGTCATGGCGTCTCTCCTGCAATCAGTTCGGCGGCGGCGCGCTTGAGCAGCGTTTTCACCGGGGCGGCGAGCCCGAGGCGAGGTGGGGAGGCGAGGTTATACCAGAGCCAGTCGGCCTCGGCCACGACATGGCCGGCGGACTTGACCCTGATCAGCCAGGGTTCGATGGCGAGCTGGAAATGGCTGAACGTGTGGGTCAGCTCGGGCAGCCCATGCGGCTCCTCGAGCTGCAGCCCGTGTCGTTCGACCAGGGGCTGCAGCTCGCCCAGGTCGTCGACCTCCGGCAGGCTCCAGAGGCCGCCCCAAAGCCCGCTGGACGGGCGGCGATAGAGCAGGATGGCGTTGTCTTCATTGGCCAGCAATGGCATCAGGGTGCGCTTCTGCGGCAACGCCTTGCGCGGTTTCGGTTCCGGAAAGGCCGTTTCGCGGCCGAGCAGATGGGCTTTGCAGCCGTCACGTAGCGGGCAGAGCAGGCAGCTCGGCTTGCTGCGTGTGCAGAGCGTGGCGCCAAGATCCATCATCGCCTGGGTGTAGTGGTTGACGCGTCGCATCGGTGTGTAGCGCTCGGCGACCTCCCAGAGCTGCCTGGCGACTCTGGGCTCGCCGGGATAGCCGGCCTGGGCGGTGTAGCGGGCCAGTACGCGTTTGACGTTGCCGTCGAGGATGGGCGCGCGCAGCCCCATGGACAGGCTGGCGATCGCGCCCGCGGTGGAGCGGCCGATGCCGGGCAGCTCGGCGAGCGCCGTGACGTCGCGCGGGAACTCGCCGCCGTGGCGCTCGAGACGAGCTTCGCGGTCTTGTGCAGATTGCGCGCGCGGCTGTAATAGCCGAGGCCGGTCCACAGGTGCAGTACCTCGTCCTCGGAGGCCGCAGCCAGCGCCTGTACATCCGGCAGTGCGGCGATGAAGCGATCGAAGTAACCGAGCACGGTGCCGACCTGGGTCTGCTGCAGCATGATCTCCGAGACCCATACGCGGTAGGGCGTGATGCCCTGCTGCCAGGGCAGGTCCTTGCGGCCGTGGCGGTCGTACCAGCTGAGTACCGCGTCGCCGAACTGTTCGGGCGTCATCGCTTGAACAGTCCCTTGAGCGCGTCCTTCAGCTCCGGGCTGACCTTGTCGCCGAGCTTTTCCTCGATCTTTTCGCTGAGCTTCTCGCCGGCCAGACGCGCGGCGATCTTGCCCAGGCCATCCTTGTCGAAGCGACAGGCCTTGGCGCCCAGTTCGAGCGGGCCGCGGCAGCGTAGCGGCCACTCGACGCCGACATAGCGCTCGTTGACTTGGCAGGCCGGGTCAGGCATCGCGCCCTTGTCGCCCTCGATGACGATGCCGACGCGGTAGTCCATGCCGAGTACGCGCAGGTCGATATCGCCGTTGCCGTTGACCGTGAGGCCCGGGATGCTGACCTTGAGGTCGGGGTTGTTCGCCACGCCGTCGCGCAGTCGGAGATTGCCCTTCAGCTCGCGGAAGGGAGTGTCCTTGGCGCGCGGTTCGCTGCCGAGTTCCTTGCGATTGAGCGTGGCGATGGCGCGGCACAGTTGCTGCTCGAGGTTCGCATCGACCAGCACGCCGTTGTCGACGATGAAGCGAGGGTGCCGTTGAGATTGTCCACCCAGTCCTTCTGGCTATTGCCGAGCGTGGTGAGATCACCGTCGAGATTCAGCAGGCCCTTGAGCGTGACCTTTTCTCCCTGGCTTTCGAGCAGGCGTTCGACCGGTATCCGGCTGAGGCTCTTGTGCACCTTGATCGTCGGTTGCGCCGGGCGTGCATCGAGCTGGCGCTGGACTCCAGGCGCCCGCCAAACAGGCCGCCACGCAGGTGCTCAAGGGTAAGCAGGCCGCCCTTTCCACGCGCCTTGAGGCTGACTCCTTCGAACGGCAGGCGCTCGAGCCTGAGGCTGTCGAGCAGCAGCGTCACGGACGCATCCAGGCTGCGCAGGCGATCGACCGGAAGCACCTGCTCGGCGCTCCAGGCCTGCTGGGTGGGCTTGTCCGGCAGAGGAGTGGTACCGCTGCCGATGGCGCTCGCTTCGGTCTGCTCGACTTCGCTCTTGCGCGCCTGGCTGGCGCCCTGTTCGGCCGGCGTTGCCGGCAGGTAGCGATCGAGGTCGAGACGGTCGCCCTTCAGCTCGACGAGCAGGGCCTGGCGCTTGAAGTCGCTGATGCCGAGCCGGCCGGTGAAGTGGCTGTCGTCGACCTGCAGCTTGAGTTCTTCAAGCAGCAGGCTCTCGGGCGTACCGTTCAGATGCGTGACCAGTTCGACTTTGGTCAGGGCGTTGGCGTCGGCCATGGGCGGAAGGCTCTGGCCGAGCCCTTCGAGGAAATCGCCCAGATCGAACTCGGCGATCGATAGCGCGCCGGAAAGCTTTGGCTCGCTTTCCAGGTCGCGGACCTTCAGTTCGCCCAACCCGCGCAACTGATTGGCGGTCAGTTTCAGGCCGGTCCATTCGGCGATCTGCGCGGCCCGATCGACGAGCAGCTGGCCCTGCGCGCTGAACGCCAGTGTCTTGCCCTGCAGCGGCTCACCGGAGGCCTCGCCATTTAGACGCAGGTTATCCAGCTGGTAACGGCGCAGTTCGTTGTCGAAGCGCAGCTCGCCTTGCAGTTCGGTGCGGGCGCGCATAACCGGCTGGTTACTGCCGAAGAACGCGCTGAGCTTGACCGGGATGGCGCTGCGCTCGCGGATCGCGCCGGTGCTCAGCTCGATCCCCTCGGCGCTGTACTGCTGGCCGCTGCGCTCGTCGTGGTAGGCCACTCGCGCATCGCTGACGGTCAGGCTGTCGATGTCCAGCTGGATCGGTTTGCCCGGGCGTGCCTCGCTGGCCGGGCGGGCAGGCTCGCTTTGGTTTGGGGATGGCTCAGCGGCTGCGGCGGGGCCGGTCGCTGACTCGCCGAGCCCCTCCCAGTTGCCATGGCCCTGCTCGTCACGTGCGAGCATCAGGTTCAGGCCGTTGACGGTAATGTCGCTCATCTGCACCTCGCGGCGCAGCAACGGCAGCACCCGCACGGACAGACCGAGCATGCGCAGGTCGGCGAAGGGCTGCTCGGGCGTGCGTGCGCTGGCCAGCGTAGTGTCGTGCAGTTCCAGGCCTAGCCAGGGAAACAGGCTCCAGCCGATGTCGCCCTTGATGTTGAGCTCCAGCCCGGCCCGTTCGCGAGCCAGTTCGCGGATTTCGTCCTTGTAGTCATTGGGATCGAACAGGTGCGTCAGGGCGAAGCCCAGGGCAACGAGGATCAGCAGTAGGCCGAGGGCAAGCAGCCCGAGGATCTTGCCGAGCGATTTCATGGACGGGTCCTTGTGTCGGAATCGTTGTAGAAGCGAGGCCGGAGTATAGCGCTGCGCCATTTGACGTCGGGCCGGCAGGGCTTGGAGCGAGTCACGGCGAGCGGGTTCCGCGCAGGCTCACTGTGGCGCCAGCGGGTCCAGCGGAAGGTGCGTGCGGGCGGCCAGAGCGCTGGCTTCGAGGTGCCCGGCGGGGGCGCTCAGGCGCAGCTCGCAACCGGCTTCGCTGGCCATGCGGCGGGCTTCGTCGAGCAGCCGCCGGCCGACACCGCGCTGGCGGGTGATGCGCCGCACGCACAGGTGCGACAGGTGCCAGGCGCGGTCGCCAGGGGTCAGCAGTGCAGCGCCCAGCAGGCGGTCATTGAAACGACCGGCGATGAGCGTGCCGGCGGCCAACCCGGCTGCGATCAGCGCTTGCGCATCGGCATGCGGCTCGAAGAGCCATTGCGGCGCGTCGGCGTAGATCTTCGCCAGGTCCTGGCGGTCTTGCTCGCTTGGCTGGCGAAGGGTTTCGACGTAGACGGGCATGGCCTTGGCTCTTGCGTGAGGGGCGCCAAGCATAACGTCGCGCTGCGCCAGACGCACCGCCATCAGGCGATCCTCTACCGAGCGTGGCGATACCCCCGTGGCGGGGTTTGCGCCTATAATGCAGCCCTTTTCGCCCCACGATCAGCGGAGCTGTGGATGTCCGAACGTACGGCTTGCGTAGAGCGCAACACCCTGGAAACCCAGGTCAAGGTCACCATCAATCTGGATGGCACCGGCAAGGCGCGCTTCGCCATCGGCGTGCCCTTCCTGGAGCACATGCTCGACCAGATCGCCCGCCACGGGCTGATCGACCTGGATATCGAATGCAACGGCGACCTGCACATCGACGACCACCACACCGTCGAGGACGTGGGTATCACCCTTGGCCAGGCCTTCGCCAAGGCGGTCGGCGACAAGAAGGGCATGACCCGCTACGGGCATTCCTACGTGCCGCTGGACGAGGCGCTGTCGCGCGTGGTGATCGACTTCTCCGGGCGTCCCGGGCTGACCATGAACGTGCCCTACACCCGCGCGGTGGTCGGCAAGTTCGACGTCGACCTGTTCCAGGAATTCTTCCAGGGCTTCGTCAACCACGCCCTGGTGACCCTGCACATCGATAACCTGCGCGGCACCAACACCCACCACCAGATCGAAACCGTGTTCAAGGCCTTCGGCCGCGCGCTGCGCATGGCTATCGAGCTCGATCCGCGCATGGCCGGGCAGATGCCCTCGACCAAAGGGTGCCTGTGATGCAGACCGTCGCCGTCATCGACTACGGCATGGGCAACCTGCACTCGGTGGCCAAGGCGCTGGAGCACGTTGGCGCTGGCCGCGTGCTGATCACCAGCGATGCGCAGGTCATTCGTGAGGCCGACCGCGTGGTGTTTCCCGGGGTCGGTGCGATTCGCGACTGCATGGCCGAGATTCGCCGGCTGGGTTTCGATGAGCTGGTCCGCGAAGTCAGCCAGGATCGCCCGTTCCTCGGTATCTGCGTCGGCATGCAGGCGCTCATGGAGCGCAGCGAGGAGAACGACGGCGTCGACTGCATCGGCCTGTTCCCCGGTCAGGTGCGCTTCTTCGGCAAGGACCTGCACGAGGACGGCGAGCACCTGAAGGTGCCGCACATGGGCTGGAACGAGGTCAAGCAGGTGGTCGACCACCCGCTCTGGCACGCGATTCCGGACAACGGGCGCTTCTATTTCGTGCACAGCTACTACATCGAGGCCGGCAATCCGCGCCAGGTGGTCGGTCGCGGCCATTACGGCAACGACTTCGCCGCCGCGCTGGCCGATGGCTCGCGCTTCGCCGTGCAGTTCCACCCGGAGAAGAGCCACACCCATGGCCTGCAGCTGCTGCAGAACTTCGCCGCCTGGGATGGCCGCTGGTAAATGAGCCGGGCCAAGCTCAAGCCGCCGGTCCTGGCGCTGGATGCTGCTCAGGAGCAGGCGGCGCAACAGGTCATCAAGCGCTTTCTGCAAGACCGCTTCGAACTCGAGCTGGGCTCGTTCGAGGCGCAGGAAGTGCTCGATCTGTTCGCCCGGGAAATCGCGCCGCTGTATTACAACAAGGCGATCTTCGACGTGCAGAGCCACCTGAAGGAACGGTTCGAGAGCATCGAAAGCGACTTGTGGGCGCTCGAGAAGAGCTGACCCTTAACCGACACTTGATTTGAACAGGTTCAAGCCATGCTGATTATCCCCGCTATCGATCTCAAGGACGGCGCCTGCGTACGTCTGCGCCAGGGCCTGATGGACGACGCCACGGTGTTCTCCGACGACCCGGTGGCCATGGCTGCCAAGTGGGTCCAGGCCGGCTGCCGCCGCCTGCATCTGGTCGACCTCAACGGGGCCTTCGAAGGCCAGCCGGTCAACGGCGAAGTGGTCACCGCCATTGCCAGGCGTTACCCGGACCTGCCGATCCAGATCGGCGGCGGTATCCGCACCCTGGAAACCATCGAGCACTACGTGCGCGCCGGTGTCAGCTACGTGATCATCGGCACCAAGGCGGTCAAGGAGCCGGAGTTCGTCAGCGAGGCCTGCCGCGCCTTCCCGGGCAAGGTGATCGTTGGTCTGGACGCCAAGGACGGCTTCGTAGCCACCGATGGCTGGGCGGAAGTTTCCAGTGTTCAGGCCACCGACCTGGCCCGCCGTTTCGAGGCCGATGGCGTCTCGGCGATCGTCTACACCGACATCGCCAAGGACGGAATGATGCAGGGCTGCAACGTCGAGGCCACCGTGGCGCTGGCCAATGCCAGCCGCATCCCGGTGATCGCCTCCGGCGGCATCCACAACATCGGCGACATCCAGAAGCTGCTCGACTCCAACACCCCGGGCATCATCGGCGCCATTACCGGCCGCGCCATCTATGAAGGCACGCTCGACGTCGCCGAGGCGCAGGCGCTCTGCGACCTGAAAGACAAGGACGAGTGATGCGCTGAACTGCGGTGGATCGGTGAAGCGTGATCCAGCCTGCACACAGAAGGACGAGTAAGCCGTAGGGTGGGCAACGCTTCGCTTGCCCACCGTGCATTCGGTGACCCGGTGGATGTCCACCCAACGAGAGAGATCGACCATGGCCCTGGCCAAACGCATCATTCCCTGCCTCGACGTGGACAACGGCCGCGTGGTCAAGGGCGTCCAGTTCGAGAACATCCGCGACGCCGGCGACCCGGTGGAAATCGCCCGCCGCTACGACGAGCAGGGCGCCGACGAGATCACCTTCCTCGACATCACCGCCAGCGTCGACAACCGCGACACCACCCTGCACACCGTCGAGCGCATGGCCAGCCAGGTATTCATCCCGCTGACCGTGGGCGGTGGGGTCAGGACCGTGCAGGACATCCGCAACCTGCTCAACGCCGGTGCCGACAAGGTCTCGATCAACACCGCCGCAGTGTTCAACCCGGAGTTCGTCGGCGAGGCGGCGGATCGTTTCGGCTCCCAGTGCATCGTCGTCGCCATCGACGCCAAACGGGTTTCCGCGCCGGGCCAGCCGGGCCGCTGGGAAATCTTCACCCACGGCGGCCGCAAGCCCACCGGGCTGGACGCGGTCGAATGGGCGAAGAAGATGGAAGCCCTCGGCGCCGGCGAGATCCTGCTCACCAGCATGGATCAGGACGGTGTGAAGAGCGGCTACGACCTGGGCGTCACCCGCGCCATCAGCGAGGCGGTAGGCGTGCCGGTGATCGCTTCCGGGGGGGTCGGCAATCTGCAGCACCTGGCCGATGGGATTCTCGAAGGCAAGGCCGATGCGGTGCTGGCGGCGAGCATTTTCCACTTTGGCGAATACACCGTTCCGGAGGCCAAGGCCTACCTCGCCGCCCGAGGTATCGTGGTGCGCTGAGTGCCCCGGCGCCGTTGGCGCCCTGAAGAGGGAGCGAGTACGAGGACCTGTCCGCCGGAGCGCGGACGTCACCAGGAGGACGACACAGATGTTCAAGGCGCTGATCACAACAATGGCCGCCACGCTGCTCGGCTGCACGCTGGCGCATGCCGAGCCCACCCCGCGCATCGACCTGCTCACCGAGAATTTCCCACCGTACAACATGGCCGAAGACGGCAAGAACTTCGCTCGTGACGAGCACATCAGCGGTATCGCCGCCGACATCGTTCGCGAGATGTTCCAGCGTGCCGGCATCGAATACACCCTGACGTTGCGCTTTCCCTGGGAGCGCATCTACAAGATGACGCTGGACAACCCCGATTACGGCATCTTCGTGACTGCGCGCCTGCCCGAGCGGGAGGCGTTGTTCAAATGGGTGGGGCCGATCGGGCCGGATGACTGGGTATTGCTGGCGCGCGCCGACAGCCCGATCACGCTGCGAAGCCTCGACGAGGCGCGCCAATACCAGATCGGTGCCTACAAGGGCGACGCGATTGCCGAGCATCTCGAGGGGCAGGGGCTGCAGCCGCAGCTGGCATTGCGCGATCAGGAGAACGTGAAGAAGCTGATCGACGGCAAGATCGACCTCTGGGCCACCGGCGATCCGGCCGGGCGCTATCTGGCACGTCAGGATGGAGTAACCGGTCTCAAGCGCGTGCTGCGTTTCGACAGTGCCGAGCTTTATCTGGCACTGAACAAACAGGTCGACGACCAGACCGTCCAGCGCCTGCAACAGGCGCTGGATCAGATGCGTGCCGATGGCACGGTGGACGCGATCAACGCGCGCTATCTGGACTGAGTCCCGAGCGGCGGCAGGTTGGCGTCGCCGCCGATCACAGTTTGGCCTTGCCGAGCAGGCCGCCCAGCGTCGTCTGCAGGTCGGCCGGCAACACGACCATCTTGCGTTGCCGCTGCTGGCAAGGTTCTCCAGCGAGGTGATGTACTTCTCGCCGAGCAGGTACATCATCGGGCCGCTGTCATTGCCGATGCTCTCGGCCACCAGCTTGATCGCAGTGGCCGAAGCCGTGGCCAGCTCGACCTGCGCCGAGGCGTCGCGCTTGGCTGATTCCAGGCGCGCCTCGGCTTCGAGAATCGCCGCCTGCTTGGCGCCCTCTGCGCGGGTGACGGTTGCCTTGCGCTCGCGCTCGGCGGCGGCCTGCATCTCCATTGCGCGCTGCATGGACTCCGACGGCGAGATGTCCTGAATCTCTATGCCCTTGACGGTCAGACCCCAGTCGCCGGCCTGCTCGGCCATGCTGTCGCGCAGCTTGGCTTGATGATGTCGCGCGAGACAACGCCTCGTCGAGCTCCATCTCGCCGATGATCTGGCGCAGGGTGGTCTTGGTCAGGTTGGAGATCGCCGACTTGTAGTCGGTGACACCGTAGACCGCCTTCACCGGATCGGTGACCTTCACGAAGCACAGCGCGTTGGTCAGGATCACTGCGTTGTCCTTGGTGATCACTTCCTGCTGCTCGATGTCGAGAATCTGGTCCTTGGTCACCAGCTTGTAGGCGACGTTATCCATGTAGGGAATGAGGATGTTGAGGCCGGGGATCAGCGTGCGCTGGTAGCGGCCGAGGCGTTCGACGATCCACTCGTCGCCCTGCGGAACCAGGCGCACGCCCTTGGCGATGGTGATGAGAATGATGGCCGCGACCACGACCGCAATGACAAGACCGGGTGTCATAAAACTGCTTCCTTGTTGAGTGAGTTGATCCGTTTGAACCGGGCTCAGGTCCGTGCAACTTTCACGCAGTTGCCTTCGAAGGCGAGGATGCGCACCCGTTCGCCTGCGGGGATGGCTTCTTCGGCCATGCAGGTCCACTGCTCGCTGCCCAGGATTGGCTTCTGGAAGCGCACCTTGCCGTGCTGGAAGGGCGCGACGGCGCTGACCAGCAAGCCGATCTCGCCGATGACCTCGCCCTGTGCCGTGCCGGACTGGGTCTTCAGCCGATCGCCGGCGATCACCCGGAACCAGAGCAGCACCATGACCAGCGAGGCGCCGCTCCACAGGGCGATCTGTGCGGTCAGCGAAAGCCCGGGTAGCAGCCACAGGGCCAGCGCCACCAGCAGCGCGCCAACACCGAACCAGAGAATGAAGAACGAGGGCACCACCAGCTCCAGGATGATCAGTACGGCGCCCGCGACGATCCAATACCACCACTGAATATCCATGCCTGTCCCGCTCCCCTGTGCGCTCCGGCCACTGCGCTAGGTTATACGGACCGCGCGCTTGCCGGCACCTCGAAATCAGCGGATTGTGCTGGCCGACCGATACCGGCCGCCTTTGCCGTGTGCGGCCATGGCGCGGTTGCCACGGGTGGCGATCATCTGGCCGAGGCTGATCCAGTCGATGCCGCGCCCGGCCAGGCGCGGTAGCTCGCGTTCGAGCAGGCTCAGGGTACTGTCATAGGGATGGCCGATGAGGACCACCGATCTCTGCCGGCGCGCCAGTGCGACGGCGGCCTGGAAGCGCTCGGCGACCGCCGCCGGGCTGGCGTCGTCGTCGAGAAAAATGTCGCGCGACAGACTCGCCAGTTGGACCTGTTGTGCGCTCGCCGCGGCCACCGTGCGCGGGGTGGTGCGACTGTCGAGGAAGAACAGGCGGCGTCGCTGCAGCTCACGCATCAACTGGCTCATCGCCTCGGGCTGCTCGGTCATCGCGCTACCCATGTGATTGTTGACGCCGCTGGCATGCGGGACCGCGGCCAGTGCGGCTTCCAGGCGACGCTGGCGCTCGGCGCCTGGCAACTGCGGTTGCCAGGCGAAGGGGCCACCCGCTGGGGCCATGGGCAGGTGCAGCATCACCGTCTTGCCGGCACGCGCTGCGGTGATCGCCAATTCCCGGGCATGCGGGGTGTCGGGCAGGATCGCCAGCGCCACCGGGCCGGCAGCGCCAGGACCCGACGGTCGCGGGCCGGACTCTGCCCAAGGTCATCGATGACCAGTGCCAGACGAGGCCGTTCGGCCGGTGCCGCGGCCAGGCAGGCTGGCGCCACCAGGCTGAACGCCAGGCCGAGCGCCAGCCAACCGCGGGCCACGTTCACTGCCCGCGGGTGAGGTTCAGGCCCTTGAGCAGGTTGAGCGCCTGGCCGAGCTGGTAGTCCTCGTCCTGCGGGCGTGCCTTGTCGGCGGCAAAACTGCTGCTCGGCCGGTCCGCGCCGCCGTTGCCATTGCCCAGATGGCCGGCCAGGTCGGCCTCACGCAGCATTTCGCCGGCCTGCTCGCGGGTCAGCTTGGCGCGGGCGACCTCGATGTCCGGAACGATGCCCTGGGCCTGGATCGAACGCCCGCTCGGAGTGTAGTACAGGGCCGTGGTCAGTTTCAGCGCGCGGTCGTTGTTCAGCGGCAGCACGGTCTGTACCGAACCCTTGCCGAAGCTGTCGGTTCCCATCACTACGGCGCGCTTGTGGTCCTGTAGCGCGCCGGCGACGATTTCCGATGCCGAGGCGCTGCCGCCATTGATCAGCACCACCAGCGGTACGCCTTCGCTGGCATCGGCCGGGTCGGCGGAGAAACGCAGTTCGGAATTGGCAATGCGGCCCTTGGTGTAGACGATCAGTCCCTTGGTGAGGAAGTGATCGGAGACTTCCACCGCAGCCTGCAATACGCCGCCAGGGTTGTTGCGCAGATCCAGCACCAGACCGCTGAGCTTCTTGCCGCCGTTGTCTTTCTTCAGGCGGGCCAGCGCCTTGCCGACCTCTTCTCCGGTGTTGACCTGGAACTGGGTGACGCGCAGGTAGCCGTAGCCGGGCTCGAGTAGCTGGCTCTTGACACTCTTGACCTTGATCACTGCTCGGGTGAGCTTGACGTCGTACGGCTTGCCGCCTTCGCGGACCAGGGTGAGAGTGATGTCGCTGCCCGGCTTGCCACGCATCTGTGCGACGGCGTCCATCATCGACATGCCCTTGGTGGGCTTGCCGTCGATCTTGATGATCAGATCGCCGGCCTCGATACCGGCACGCGAGGCTGGCGTGTCGTCGATCGGCGAAACCACCTTGATGAAGCCGTCCTCGACGCCCACTTCGATGCCAAGGCCACCGAACTCGCCACTGGTGCTCTCCTGCAGCTCGGCGAAGGCATCGGGCTCGAGGTAGGCCGAGTGCGGGTCGAGGTTGCTGAGCATGCCCTTGATGGCGTTTTCCAGCAGCGTCTTGTCGTCCACCGGTTCCACATAAGACGCCTTGATGCGGTCGAGCACCTCGGCGAAGGTGCGCAGCTCGTCGAGCGGCAAGGGCGCCTTGTCCGTCGTGGCGGACGGCTCGGCGGCCGCGCCTGTGGTGCCGGCTCCTGGGCCCAGGCAAGGCCGTGCGAGCCTAGCGTGACGGCCAGGGCCACCAGGGAAGGACGTGCAAAGCGACGCAGGTGCAGCATGTCAAACTCCAGTCATCAGGGGCGCTAACCTTGCGCGCGGCACCATTGCGCCGGGTCGCTGGGGCGGCCCTGTTGGCGAATGGCGAAATAGAGCGCGGCGGTCTCCTGACCGCCGCTGGTTCCGACCGTGGCGATGGGGTCGCCGGCCTTGACGATATCGCCGGCGTCACGCAGCAGGCTCTGGTTATGGCCGTACAGGCTGAGATAGCCGTTGCCGTGATCCAGAATCACCAGCAGCCCGGCGCCGCGCAACCAGTCGGCGAACACCACGCGCCCACCGTGCACCGCGCGGACCTGGGTGCCGGCCTGCGCGCCGATCAGCACACCGTCCCACTTGGTTCGAGCGTCGCCACCGCGCGGAGTGCCGTAGCGGGCGACGATGCGTCCATCGACTGGCCATGGCAGCTTGCCTTTGGCCTTGGCGAACGGGCCGCCGAAGCTGTTGCCCGCGCTGGATACCAGAGGGCCGCCGCCCCCGGCACCCGCACCCCGCGCTGCTGCTCACGCGCGGCTGCC
>LZQO01000015.1_pt1 | contig 52482 bp, 63 predicted proteins | sample 768571 | NCBI WGS metagenome assembly LZQO01 (sample SAMN05207081, study PRJNA324507) | oil field metagenome | isolation source: sample BH-FW-10 from oil reservoir | place: India: Bombay High | collected 2015-12-01
TAATCAAGCAGGACAGAGCAGCCGGCACCGCCCCGAAGGAGATGAACCAGTGGCTAGAGTCACTGTTTTCCTTGCCTTAGTCGTTACGGGATGTGCCCCCACTAAGTACGTCGACCGCCCGGTCGAAGTCCTGGTCCCGGTACCGGTCGAGCGCACAGCGCCGACCTGGCTGATCTCACCCTACGCCCCTGAATCACTTCCTCGTTTCATCCACCCATCAGACCCCGCCGCGAAAGCCGCTTTGTCCGAACAAGGTCTGGCTGACCTGAAAGTCATCCTGCGCATGCTCAAAGAGCGTGACAACGGATGGCGGGCGTGGGCCGTAACCCCAACCGAAGAGACTCCGCCGAATGTTCAACCTGAGTAGCCGCAGCGAACAGCGGCTGTCCGAGGTCCACCCAGACCTGCAGAAAGTGGTCAGGCTTGCCATCCGCAGGTCGAAGATCGATTTCACTGTCCTGGAGGGCCTGCGGAGCGCGACCCGGCAGAAGCAACTGGTCGCCCAGGGCAAGTCGAAAACGCTGGACGGCCGGCACATCACTGGCCACGCCGTAGACCTCGGCGCCTACGTCGGCGGCCAAGTCTCCTGGGATTGGGGACACTACTACACCATCGCCGAAGCGATGCGGGACGCAGCCGTGGAGCTTGGCGTGCCAATCGTGTGGGGCGGAGTATGGGACAAGCGGCTCAACCTGCTGCACGACACGAAGAAGGCAGTCGCCGACTACGTGCAGTCTCGCAAGGCAGTCGGGCGGGATGCGTTCATTGACGGCCCGCACTTCGAACTGGACCGCAAGGAGTACCCGGCATGAGCGCTGAGCAGTGTCCAACCTGTTGGTGAACGCCGTGCCGTTCCTCTTGTATGGCGCGCTGCTGTTCAAACTCTACTCGGCCTGGAGACGGGTCAGGGCTATGGAAGACCGGTGCAGGGAGACCCGCCTGGCAGCTGTCCTGCTGCTGCTGACCGTGTGCACGCTGACCTTCATGGCAGCCAATGCGTACGCGCTCGAGGTGTACGGCAAAACGTTCCTTTCGCTTCGAGTTTTCCAGATGTTCGTGCTCAGCAATTGCGCAGCCTACTGGCTCGTCCTGGACCTGATCACCAAAGACGCCTGCGAGTAAGGAACCACCCATTGAAGATTCCGCCGGAGTGGTTCGATAAGGCCCAGGATTACCTCTACTTCGGCACGCTCGGGGCGTTTGCAGCCCTGGTCGGCTGTTTGTGGCAGGTGGCGAGGAAGGGAGGGCAGCCTGTGGCGCTGCTGACCCTGTTCTCCACCACCGTGGTGGGGTTCTACTTGGGGATGCTGTTTGGGGGGATTGTCTCGCCAGACTGGGCGAATAGAGACGCGGTGGTCCTGCTGATCGGCGCCACCGGTTTGAAGGGATTCGAGGTGGTGCTCTCCGTGGCGAAGAACACCATCCCGATGTTGTTGAAGGCGGGTCAACCACCGAAGGAAGGGGACTAGGGGTAGGTCCACCGGTATCGGCCGAGGATTCGAGATCCGTCTACCAACTGGTACTCCATTTGCCTGTCACGTTGCTCGACGAACCCTGTGCGTTCCGCACGGATGAGTTCACCGTCGACCTCGATGATCAACGGGCAGTGCACTGGGGCGAGGTGGTCGGCGGGGTTCAGATGAACCCCGCCTCGGCAGATCTCGCAGATCAAAACTTCTTCCCGCCTTCAGCCGCGCGGTTCTCCGGTTTGTGGTCAGCGCGCTGCTGGTTGTAGGCCAGCTTCTCGATCACCGCGCCGGCGACATCCAGACCGAGGCCGCCGGCCAGATCCAGAGTGCGGATTAAGATATCGGCCAGCTCGACCTCTGCCATCTTCCGATGCTTCAGGTGGTCATCCATCAGGCCTTTGCGGAACCCTTCCAGAGCTTCTGACGCCTCACTTTGGATGAGTGCAACCTTGGTGCCGATCCAAATGCCTTTGAACTCCTCCGGCATGGTCTCGAACTCTTTCCACCAGCCGGAGGCCTTGGCCAGGCCGTGACAGAGAAGCCGTGCGTGTTCAAGACCGTCACGGGTCAGGCCCACTGTCGAGAAGGGCATCTCGTCCAATGTGAACTTGGTGTCGACGATCTTGCAAAGAGCTACCTGAGCGTTGTCAGCGAGGGTCTCTTTGGTCATTTCGAATGCGGTCATGTTCAAACTCCAACTTCAATGATGTTCGCGGCCAGGACTTGATCCTGCTCGCGGTGGGTGATGAGCAACAGCTGCTTGGCGCTTCCCGCCAAGGACGCGGCCAGTCCCGTCGCGTTGTGCTCGCTCATGGATTCGGTTGGCTCGTCGAAGATCAGCAGGCTGTCCGAGCCATACAGCGCCCGGGCCAGGCCGATGCGAACGGCTGAGCCGATGAAGGCTTTCTGCGCGCCGGAAGCACACGCGACCGGTGCAACCACGCCGTCCTCCTCGTAGCAGAAGTCGCCGTCTTCGTTGGTGATGCGGGTGATTTCACCGCGGGTCGCTGCCTTGACCTGGCGCGAGGCCACGGCCATTACCGTTTCCCACACGTCGCGCAGGTACTGGACACGGCGATCAGCTAGGAAGCGGGCCAACCGGCCAGCGCGGTCTGCGGCGATCTCGTGGCCCTTCACCTTCTGCAGAGTGCTTTCCATAGCCTCTACGCGGGCCTGGGCGTCCTTCAGGGCACTAGCTGCGACTGCATCATCCCGTACGGCCATCTCCACAGCATGCTGCGCCGCCTGGTAGCTGCGATCCCACTCGGCCTTGGCCTGGGCATAGGCGTCCTCAGCGGCGCGCGCTGCGGCGATCTGCTCATCGGTCGGGGCGTCGGCCACCAGTGCCTGACGCGCTTCAACCACGGCGTCCTCAGCGCTGGCGACGTTCTTGTGGGCCTGATTCAGTCGGCGTTCCGCCGCAGCGCGCCGCTCGTTTGCCTCTGCGCCGGCGTCAGCCTTGGCTTTGAGGGTGGCGACCTCGTCCTGCAGTTCTTCGATCACCGACTCCAAGCTGCTCGCCTCGCCGCGCAGGTCGTTGACCACACTGGCGTCGACCAGCTTGGCGGCCCACTTCTCGGCCTCGGTCTGCTTGGCCGAACGCTGCTCGATACGCTTGCGCAGGGCGGCCAGCTGCCTGGTCCCCTCGACCTCGCCGGCGGAGGCCAGCGACAGCGCCACGCCGAGGTCGGAGATCTGCTTCTCGAGCGTGGCGATTTCCTCGGCCAGCTGCTCAGGGTCATGCTCGGCCAGCGCCGTTCCGCAGGTCGGGCAGGTGGCGTCCTTCTCGAGCTTGCGCAGCGCGGCCAGCTTGGACTTGTCGACGGCGATCAGCTCGCGGGTGCGGGCCGCGTCCTCGGCATAGTGCTTGTGGGTGCGCTCCTGCTCTTCAAGCGTCTCCAAGTTCACCGGCTCGATTGCAGCCAGCTCCGTCTTCGCCTGCTCGTGCTCAGCCTCGGCGCGGATTGCGCTGGCCAGCTGCTCCTTCACGTCAGCCAGGCGGGCGCGCTTCTGGCGAAGCACGGCGCCTTTCTCGGCGGAGGCCGCGGTGACGCTGTCGATGTCCACCAGCTCACCACACTCTGCCAGCGCCTGCTCAGCCGTGACGACGGCCTCTCTCTTATGCTCCAGAGCGGCCTCAGCTTCGCGCAGGGCGCTTTCCGCACGCTGGGCAATACGTTGGGTCGCCTGAAGGGCAGAAGAGCTCACAACGGGCGGCGTAGCGGCCAGCGGCGGGAAATTGTCGAGGGCTGTCTCGGCCACGTAGCGGGCAGAGGTGGTTTCTTGCGCGTTGAGCTCTGCGGCTTCAAGCGCTGCGCGAGCAACGGCCAGCTCCTCGTCTGACACGCTGCAAGCGTCGGCTGCAGCTTTCTCCGCGGTAGCCATGGCCCGGGCGCGGGTCATGATGCCGTCGATCAGTGCGATGCCTGCGAACTCTTCGACCTTCTGGTTCAGCGCGGTCGTGCCGAAGGACAGCAGGCCGGCGGTCTGATGCTGCTTGGAGTTCAGGAACAGCGCGAAGTCCTTGGCGGTGAGGCCGAGCAGCTCTTCGACGTAGGCGGTCACCGGGGTGTTGCCGTTGGCGACGAGGGCATCCCCGCCGCTGGCACGCTCGACCAACTTGGCCGTCGACTTGCTGCGGGTCAGGATGTATCGGGCGTTGTCGACCTCGAAATGCAGCTCCAACCCGAACGTCGTCTGACCCCAAGTCGGGATGTGCTCTTTCTTACCAGGTACGACGGTCACGCCGAACAGTGCGGCCTCGATTGCCTGGATCAGGGTCGACTTGCCGCGGGCGTTCTCGCCGCAGATCACGTTCAGGCCGTCGGTGAAGTTGGCGGTGAAGGTGCCCAGGCGCTTGAAGTTGGTGGTAACGAGCTTGATCAGTTTCATCGGGCAAGCTCCTTGATCGCTTGACGAATGGAGAGCCGGAGACGCAGGGTCTTGAGGCAGAGGCGAGGGGCGTGCTCGGCCTCAGTGCGGAGCAGCTGTTCGAAGGTGGTGCCCATCCCTGCTGGTTTGTGGACTGCTTTCATACCGCCACCTCCTTCGCCAGCTCGCTGAACAGGTCAGCCAGGTCAGTGCCGTCCAGCTCGCGGCTGATGCGGGTGCGCAGATCCTCGACTACCGGCTTCTCGGCCTCGTCGTCGACCACGTTCACGCCGGCCACCGAGACGCTGTTGCGAACTGCCAATGCGTCCGGGGCGTTCTCCCACACCATCTGCATGAAGTCGGCGACAGCGACGGCCTCGTCGGCAGCGCCAATCACGTCGATGAACTGCACGCCGCCCAGGTCCGGCAGCTCCTGCCCGAACATGACTGACGCGAAGCGCTCGTCCTTGGACCAGATGCGGGTTTTGGTGAGGTCAATGCTGTCGTCGGTGATCTCCAACTGGTAGGAGAACTTGTCGGAGATGTCAGCGTAGGAAGTGACGTGGGAGTTTCCGAGGATCACCACGCGGCCGTCGAAGTGGGTGGACGGCTTGTGCTCGTGGCCGAGGAAGATGTAGTCGAACGACTCCAACAGCTTCTGCGCGACCGCCGGCGACAGGTTGAGAGTGTCGTCCTCGGTGGCGAAGGGTTGGTCGTAGTTGCAATGCAGCATCAGGACGCTGGCTCGGCCGGCGCGCTCGCTCCCAGCCCGAGACGCTGCCTCAAGCATCGCCTGTTCGAATAGTTCCTGGCTCGCGTGGTGCGGGACGAAATACATGGGGCCGTCCGCAAAGAAGTATGGCGCCGACAGGCTAGGGGACGAGATGACAGGGCAACCCATTTCCTGGAGCGCGCGGAGGCTGGTTACCGTGTCAGCCCTATTACTCTCATCGTGGTTCCCTGCCAGCACCCAGCGGCAATTGCTGGCGATTTCATACCCCTGAACGAGGACGTCCTCTGAATTCTGGCTGCGATCGAACAAGTCCCCGAGGCATACCGGGTTTTCAGCGTCCTCGATGATGTCCCACGCCTGCTTGAACAAGGAGAGGGTCAGCTTTTTCGAGGAGTCTCGGGTGGTGTGGGCCGCGCGCCTGGTTCCCAGGTGCGGATCAGTGAAGAGCGTTATCCGCATTGTCTGAATTCCTTGTGATGGGTTGTGTACTTTCGCCAGTTGTCCTCAGCCCAGAGGGGTTGGAGGTTGCAGAGGGCATTGATTACCCACGGCCTTGTCTCGCCTTTGGCGATGAAATGGGCTATGGGTATCTTGTGGTCGATGTGCCACTCACCGTGGTTGTCCCAGGACATACCCGGCTTGAACTGTGCCTCGATTCGATGCTTCAAGGCTTCCGGCTGGTAGCCCAGCATCTCGAAGGTCCCGTAGACCTTCTTTTGCTTTGTCGCACGCAAAACCCTTTTTAGAATTGACCTTGTCAGTTCAGCAGTTTTGGCAGCAGGGCAGGAGCGGTACCGCTCCCTGACGTAGGCGTTTATCCTGCCCTTGTTTCTCAGGCGGTACTCCCTGCCTCTGGCCGCTACTGCAGCGCGGTTTCTCACGCTGTATTCCCTGACCCGTGCCTTTATGTCCTCGGCGTTGGCCCTGTAATGGTCAGCCCTCTGCTTCGCTAACCTCAACTTGTTGGACTGCGCCCACTGCCTCTTGTAGGCGGAGACTTTTTCCTTATTTTTCAAGACATACTCGGCGCTGTAGGCTGCCCTGACGGCCTTATTCGCCTCGTAGTAACTCCTTTGCCTCTCTGCCAGCCTCTTCGAGTTTTTGGCACACCACTTCGCTTTCTTTGCTTTGATCTTCTCTTTGTTGGCCTCCCGGTATCGCTTGGCGCATCCCTTGCACCAAGTCTGAAGGCCGTCTTTGGTGCGCTTCGTGGTACCGAACGATGAAACAGGTAGGACTTCACTGCACTTTCCACACAGTTTCGTCATAGCAACATTCCTGTAATTACAGCGCTCAGGGCCCAGCCCGCCGCTTGCGCGGCGAGGAGGGTGACAGCGAAGTGGCGGAGGGCGCGGCTGATCACAGCAGCGCCTGCGCAAACTGGAGGGCGAGGAAGAACCCGAAGGTTGCACCGAAGCAAAGAAGAAGCCGACGCAGGTCGTCAAGATGATCTTGCAGGCAGCGCTGGCGGTTTCTTCAACAAGGTCACGGATGTCCCGTTTCATGCTCGGGCTCATATGTCTTCCCTCCAGCGCAGGGCCACCGGCAGCAGCGGGATACCATCCTTGCTGTGGCCGAAGTGCTGGTAGGTCAGTGGGCGGCCCATGTAGGTGTGGCGCATCTCCCACTGGGCATGCTTCTGCTGGGCATTGCCGTGGGCAGTGGCCTTGAACGTCCGGCCGCAAGGCATTTGCAAGGTCCAGACCGGCACCTCGAGCTCGCCGTTGGGGGTGCCGCGCTCCACCGCGATGACGATGGCCTCGGCGTCGGAGAAGTCCTTGACCTTCAGTAGCGACTGGCTGCGTTTGTCGGTCTCGTAAGGGGCGAGGCCGTGGCGGAGGATGGATCCTTCGTAACCTGCTGCCAGCCAGAAGGTATGCAGGTCGTTGAGGGCCGATCGGTCCCTTACCTGTGCGGTTATTACCTGCTGGAGGACTCCCTGCGCCCCGTCCAACGCATAGGACAACTGCTCGAAACGGTCTCGGTACGGCGCATCAACCACGACGTCATAGACGTGATACTGCAGTTTCAGCGATTCCTCGCGCGGCTTCTTGACCAACGACCCGATGTCCTGCAGCAGCATGCCGTGGATGTACAGCTCGCCGTCCAGGTGCAGGTTCTGAAGGCCAGCAGCGTGGATCGCTTCGACGATGTGCGGCAGGTTGATCACCTTGCCGTTGCGGCTGTAGAGCACGCCGCCCTTGAACAGGCAGCGGTGGCCATCCAATTTGGGCTGCGCGAATGCGTTGTCCCAGTCGATGGCTTCCGGTTTCACCTTGTCGATCGGGTGGGCCAGCATCGGCTTTTCCAGGCCCAGGGCGTTGGTGGCCGGCGCGCTCGCTTCCTCGAGTGTGCGGACGTAGCCCTTGTCGAGCTGCCTGTTGACGCGGCTGTCCAGCTCCATCACCGCCTGCTGCGCAGGGGTGGTTTGGTTGGCACGGCCGATGTTCTTGCCTTCCACCGGCACTTCCTTGGTCACGGCTGCTCCGCCGATGATCTTGGTGTGCGAGATGACGAGATGGGCTGGCGGGTTCAGCTCCCGTGTTTCAGCGACAACCGCCTGAATCTTCCAGTCCCCGGTCTTTCCGCCGTGGTTCTTGAAGAGCGTGACTTCCTTCAATACTTTCATGTTGTGCTTCCGTTGTTACAGGTTGCTGTATTTACAGCAATATAGGTTAGCCTGCAAGAGTAGTGGCCATCGAGGGCAGTGCGAAGTAGTCCGCCAGCCCTCTACTGACGACGTCCGCGTTCAGCTTTATGCCGTGGCCTGCATTCTCGATGGAGGCCAGCAGGTAGCTCTTGCTGATCCGCTCCTCCTGCACCACTGCGGCGCCGTCCCAGACCTGAATCACGCCGCGCTCCGCGTCGTAGAACAGGACCAGGTAGGGGAGCTTGAGCAGCTCTCGGTAGAACGAGATGGCGCCGCGCTGGGCCGGCTGCATCGCCTGCTTGGTCAGCGTCGAGTTCTTCTCGCTGGCCTTCACCTCGCAGAAGAACAGCCGCTGCCCGGCCAGCGGTGAGCGGGCACCCGCCGGCAAGGCCAGCAGGTAGTCACTCGGCTGAGCAGCGACGATGGACCCGCCGGCGGCGCCGGTGTCGGCCAGGCGGTGCCAGCCCAGAAGGTGGCTCTCGCGCAGGGCGCGGAACACCTTCTGGATCTCCTTCTCGAAGATCTTGCCTATGTCGGTGGACATCAGGCCTTCTCCTGAACGACCAGGCGTTCGCCGAAGAACACCACCTTCTCTGCGTCGTAGAGGCCGTCGGTGTAGTGCCGCTTGGACCGACCTTGGCGTGCTGCAGCGCGGCGCCAGAGGGCCTTGAATGCGTTACCCTCAGCGAAGTTCATATCCAGGGCTTCGATGATGTCGTTGCATTCTGCAGTGTAAGGCTCGCGTCCAGGGGTGGTCGGATTCCTGACCTCCGCGCTGTAGTAGCTGACACTGCCGCCGGTGTACTCGCAGTTGAGTACCTCATCCGGCTCAGGGCGGGGGATCGGCCGCGGGATGCGGACGTTCGGGTTGTCGGCTGTCATCGCACCATCTCCAGACCAAGCTGCAGATCCGGACTCAGGCTGTCCATGTTCTCCAGCGCCCAGCGGACGTAGGACTTGGGCAGGTTGCACAGCTTCACACCCTTGTGTTTGCCGTAGGGCATTTCCATCGACGTCGTCGCCCACGGCTCGCGCATCCACGCGATGAACTCGCTGAGCGAGCTGCAGTTGGCCTTTTCGATCGACGGCTGGATCAGATCCAGCGTCATCACGATGTCGGCGAAGGCATCGTGGGCATTCTCAGCCTTCCGACCGGTGAGCACCTCGTAGGCAGTGCCAAGGTTGGCCTTCGGTAAGAGACCTGCGTTCTTGAAGCGGCGGGTGGCCACCATCAGGTCGATCGACGGGAACTCGGCAAGGTCGCAGCGACGGGCCAGCTTGTCGTCGAAAGCGGCGCTGTTGTAGCCGAGCACAGCCTGGATGGCGGTGTCGTTGACCAGCTCGAACTGTTCAGCCAGGTAGCTCTCCCAGTGCGGCTTATCTTCGACGTGGTGGTCGTAGATGCCATGCACCCCACTGGCGCCGGCAGGGATAGGTTCGCCCGGGTGGAGCAGCTGCACGTCCTTTTCCAGGATGCTGTAGCGGCCGTCCTCGTGGAGGGTGGCGAAGCACAGGGCCGCTTGCACGACCCCGCACTTGGCTGTGTTCACCCCGGTGGTTTCATAGTCGTGGGCGAAGACCAGCATTAGCGAGCCCCCTTCTTGTGAGCCTGCAGGGCGCGATCGGCCTCGCCCTGGCGGGTGAAGTACCGCTTCCACAGGTCAGGCCAGTCCTTCTTCAGCGCCTCAGATCGACGATGCAGCGCGCCCTGCGCTGCGGACGCCAACTTGAGGTTGGAGCGGGCCTGGGCCAGCTCCTGCTCGAGGGCATTCACCTTCCGCTGCAGGTCTGCCACTGCCTTGGGGTCAGCTCGTTGAATCAACGATTTGAGAGTTGCGCCGATCATGCAGCCTCCTTCTCTTCCAGCTCTGCGCCGCGGATCTCGGCCCAGATTTCTTTGGCTTCTTCGAGGCTGCGCTCCACGGCCTCCATGATTTTCTCGTCGCCTGGGTAGCGACCCAGCTCGTGCACACGGCCCCAGTCCGGCCCGATGGAGAACTCCGGACACTGCGGAACGGCGTGGCCCGGCGGTGTCGCGCTGCTCATGATCTCGTTCATCTCGCGGCAGTATTCGGCGACGTCGTCCTTGTGGACGAAGGCGACCGTCTCGTCGTAGATCGGCGCGAAGAAGACCATGTCCAGGCGGTCCAGCAGACCGCGCTCGACGATCTTGGTCAGGACGATGCGCAGCATCTCTGCTGCCGTGCCCTGGATCGTCGCGTTGGTGCCCTGGCGGTGCTGGCGGCTGACCTTGCCGTGATCCTTGGCGAAGATGTCCTCGGTGGCGTGGCGCTTGGTGCCGAAGGCAGTCAGCGTGAAGCCGTTCTTCTCCATGAACCGCGCGGTTTCCTCTTGCCACTGCGGGATTCTGGCGTACAGCGTCATCGCGCCATCCAGCAGTTCCTTCGCCTCATCGATCGGGACGATCAGGTTGCGGGAGAGGGTGGCAGGGCCGGCGCCGTAGGCCAGGCCGAAGTTACAGTTGTGGACGATCACGCCCGATACAGTGAAACGATGGCGGGGTCCGGCGTTAATGATGTCGTAGACCTTCGCCCGCCGGGACAGGGGCGCCTGTACTGCGGGATTTGCTCGGGTGGGACTCCCTTCTCCAAGCACCGCAGTACGGCCTTCCGCCCGTAGGGAAACTCCGGATGGTCCGTCTTGATCAAGTCCCATAGGTGCGCCCAAACCACTGTGACGCCCTTGTACTCCGTGTATCGATTCCTGCGGGTATTGCACAGGTTTTTCCGGCACGGAACCAGCCGAAGGTTCCCCGGCATGTAACCCTTGTTGTTGTCGACCCGGTCGATCTCCACGCCCCGGTAGTCCGGGTGCGGCAGGTTCTCCAGCATCCAGGCTGTGAACTCGTCCACACTGCTGAACTCCAGCGCAATTCCCCTCGCTCCGTAGTTCTTGTACGACGGATTCTTCGGGTTGTTGCACCGCTGCACCATCGCGTGATACCGCTCCGACAGCACCTTGTGGACCGGCGTAAGCATCTTCCTCGGCCTGCACTTGCAGCGCCGGGCCAGGCCGCGAAACAGGTTGCTCGCTGCTCGCTTCTTGACCTCCCCGCACGCCAGGCACTGCGTGGTCGCCATAGCTACTCCGCTGCGCCCCCCGTAGACCTCCCAGGTCACGCCGGTAACTGTCAGCGTACCGAGTTGGAGCCCCTTCAACCTCTCCAATAGCAAGTCCGGGTCCGTCTTGTTGTGCGGCGTATGTCCTGAACTGAACTGTCCTGCCGTCATTGAGAAATACCTCATGGTCTGGGGTTGCTGTCAACGGGCCTACGGTGATCACCTCCTGCACGCCCTTGTACTCCAGCCCTTCGTGGCGGACGAACTCGACGCCGTCCCATACTTTGTGGTCCATCGTGATGAACTCGATGGGTACGAGCCCCTGGTCGGTGAGGACCATAGAGCCTTCGGCGATACAGCCTTTGGCGTGCTTGCGCACTGCAGATGCCAGCTTGTTGAGCGGGTGGCTGTCGTCACTGCGAGCAGCGTCGAACTCTCTGAAGTCGGAGATCTGTGCCATCCCCTTGTCGCCTGACTTGGTCGCTTTCAATGCTGCGATACCGGAGCCGGTAACACTGTGCAGGTCCTTTTCATCCGCCGGGTCGTAGGCATCGATCATCACCGGGTCGCCCGACTCGCAAGCCAGCAGGCGCAGCTCCTGACCGTTGTAGTCGATGGCCACCACGACGTGGTCAGGCGACGGCGGCACGAACATGCTGCGCATCGACTTGTCCTTCTTCGACACCTGCAGCACGTTCGGCGCGGAGCCGGTCGGGCGGCGGGTGTCGGTGCCGGCGTCGGTGAACGACGGGTGCAGCTTGCCGTCCCGGTGTTTCCACAGCGGGTACTTGTCGTGGTACAGGCTGATGCGGGTGCTGGCCGACTTGACCTTCAGCAGGGCGCGCAGCGCGTTGTGCTGCCAGCTGCCCGCCTCGATGTCGTTGGCGATCGCGTCTCGATGGCAGTCTCGTCGGTGGACGGGCCAGCTCGGTGATGCCGACCATCAGCCGGCCTTTGCCAGCGGCCTTGCCACGCAGGCGAACCGGGACGCCGATTTTGCAATAGAGCAGCTGCTGCATCTGAACTGGCGAGCCGGTGTTCAGCTCGTCGCCGACCTTGATAACCTTGGCTTCGACGCCGGCCAGACGCTGCACAACCTCGCCCAACTGGTCGAATGCCTTGCGGGCCTGTTCGGCGGACTTGGCGGCTTTCTCGTCGCTGTTATGGTCCTCTGCTTTGGTTTCCAGCAGCTTCAGCTTCAGGGCGCCGCGCTCCATGGCCTTGACCAGCGCCGACAGGAACTCAGCCTGGCGAGGGTCCGCCGGCATGTCAGCCCCGGCGCCGTCCAGACCACACTGCTCCAGGTACTCGGAGAGGCCGGAAGCTGTGACCTTGGTGACCTCTGGTAAGCCGATCGCCAACGCCGCTGCGGAGAGCTGTTTGGCAGTCAGCGCGAACGCCGGCATCACCCGCTCCTCGCGGTACGGGACGTATTGGCAGGCCTGCTCCTGCTTGAGCTGCCACTCATACAGCTTCTGCTTGGCCACCTCGGTGTCGCCGTCGGCCTTCTTCTTGGCAGACCGGTAGATGAAGTCCTTCTCGGCTTCGATGAACGACTTGCAACCCTCGGTGATGTTGCCAGTGACGTTCTCCTGCAGGATGGCGCGCAGTTCGGCCATCCCTTCCTCGACCTGTTTCAGGTCGCGCTCATGCAGGCGCTTCTGCAGCGGCCAGTTGATGTCCACGCCCTTGATGTAGGCATGCTGCAGGACGACGGTCGGGTTGACCGCCCAACTCTGGTAGAACTCCCATTGCTCGTCGAGCTGCAGCAAGAGCTTCAGCAGGTCGTACAGCGAGCCGGTGACCTGGGCGTCGTCGGCGCCATAGCTGAACACCTCGTCCAGGGTCAGCTCGCTCATGTTGGCTGCGCCCTCGCCGCCGTTGCCTGCGGCCAAGGTTTCCTCGTAGCTCGCCTGCTCGTAGTTCAGGTAGTTGAGCGACAGCGACTTGAGGCCGGCTTCCATGTTCTCGTTGACATACCGCTGCATCAGACGGGTGTCGTGGACGTTCTTGAGCTGCAAGTTCAGGTTGGTCTGGCTGACCACGCCTTCGAAGTTGGCGTTGTGCGCAACCAGCTGGGTGTGGGCAGCGGCGTGTTCGAGGATCTCGGCGATGACCGCCTTCGGGAGGTTCGGACTGTCCTTGTGGTCGACCGGGATGTAGATCACGTTCTCCAGGTGCCGGCCGAACTGGAACGAGGCACCGGTCAGCTCCTGGCTGAGCACGTCAACGAACTTGTCGCCCTGAGTGGAAGCCTGGGCGAACTCTGGGATCGGGTCCTTGTTGGACGACTCGTAGTCGAAGGTGGTGACGTCGCCGGCCTCGATCTCGGCCAGAATTGCAGTGCGCATCTCCGGCCAGTTGAGGCTAGTGATCTGGATCTGGCTTGGCATTACCGAGGCGAAGACGGTGTCCCACAAGTCTTCGGCGCCGACGGCTTTCAGCAGTCCGAACAGCTGCTGGGCGTTCGGGATGCGCTTGTGGATCAGCGGGGTGATCAGCTTCTTGGCCCGCGGTTTCCAGCACAGTTCGGGGTGCAGGTTGGCCAGTCGCCACATGGTGCGCCACTCGCCGAACTGCTCACGCAGCTTGATCAGGGTCTTGTCGCCAGTGGCCTCGATGACCTGGTCCAGCCGCTCGGTGCGTCCGGAGTCGACGATGTCGCGCAGCTCCTCGACGCCATCCACGCCGTAGTTCTCCAGCAGCGCTGCGAACTTGGCCTCGCCGAGGCCTTTGACGCCGCCGTAGTTGTCGCTGGAGTCGCCCAGGATCGACTTGGCGATGCTGGTGAGCTTGTACGGGATGCCCTTGTGCTCGCCGTCGCCGAAGTGTGGCTCGTTCTTCAGGTAGACGATCGTGGAGTCATTGCACAGCTGCAGCAGGTCGGCGTCGACCGTGTAGACCGCCTTCGGGTAGGTGATTCGTTGACACAGCCAGGCAATAACGTCGTCCGCCTCGACGCCCTTGACGCCGATCTGGGTGGCTCCGATTGCCGAGAAGAACTTCTTGGCCCAGTCGAACAGCAGATTGCACTGCTCGACCTCGATCGGGCTTTTGACGACGTTGGCGCGCTGCGCCTTGTATTCCGGGAACAACGCTGTCCGGTAGTCGCGCCCCATGTCCTGAGCGACGATCAGCGTACGAGGGCTGCCGCCTTGCTGAATGATTGGCTCGACGTAGCGGCTGAGCAGGCCCTGCGCCGCACACTCCCAGGTGGCGAACCGGCGGCCTGTCTCTTCGCAGAAAATGGCCTCGGGGTCTGACGCCCCGTAGTAGGCGTGCTTCACCACTGCTCGGAAGTCGAGAATGGCGTAGGAGGTAAGGTCTTCTTTCATTCGTGAACTCCTCAAATACAGGCGATTCCCAGCCTGTAATTACAGGTTAAGGTGCGTTGAAATTAGGCCGCGCAGCTCAAACACTCGTCTTTAACAACCACTCCAGACCTCGAGTAGATGTAATACTGGCTGAGGATGTTTTCATCGAGCAGGACCATGGTCATCAGCTCGGCGATAAGATCCTCAGAACCATCCTCCGGAACATAGAAGTTCAGGCTTTGGCCTTGGCAGGTGTGCTTTTGGCGCTGGCTCGCATGGCGCAGCAGGATTCGCTGGTCCATCTCGAAAGCGTTGAGGTACACCAGCTTTTCCTCATCAGTCAGCCAGTCAACGTGCTGAACGCTGCCCAGGTGATCGATGATGTCCTGGATGGTCTGCTCGCTGTAGACGCGCTTGGCCTTCATCAGCTCGTAGAACACCGGCGGGATCCGGCGCAGTTCACCTACACTGGATCCTGCGTCGAAGACCATGCCAGGGTCCGGGAACCAGGACTCGCTGACGCCGCCCATCAGCAGGCTGGTGGTCTTGGTCGGTGCGTAGGCCGTGCGATGAGTGTTGCGGACACCGTAGCCCTCGCACCACATCGGCTCGCCGTACTCCTGGGCCAGCCACTGGCTAGCGCGCAGTGACTCGTCATGCAGGTGTTTGGCGATCTCGGTAGAGAGGAACTGCGCCTCCAGGCCGATGTACGGGATGCCCTGCGACTGCAAGTAGGTGTGGAAGCCCATGACGCCCAAGCCGATGGCGCGGCCCCGGATGGTGAACTCTCGCACCTTCTCGAGGCCTGCTACGCCGGCACTCTTCTCGATGAACTCCTGACACAGGCAGTCGAGGAACACGGTAGCGATGAAGACCGACTCGCTGTTCTTGATACGGTCCCAATGCACCAGGTTCAGCGAAGCCAGGATGCAGCTGTAGGTCAGATCGTCCGAGCTGTGCAGCATGATCTCGTTGCACAGGTTGGTGGCCTTGATGTCGAGACCCCAGTCCTTGTACATCTGCGGGCGATGGCGGTTCGCTTTGTCGATGCAGAAGACGTAGCCCTTGCCGGTAATCAGCTTGGTGTAGAGCGCCTTGGTCCAGCGTCGGTTGGCGTCTTCATCGCCGGCCTTCAGCTTCTCGACGAAGCTGTCACGAATGATCCAGCCGTAATTCTTGCCGTTGGGCTCAGCGGCTAGCGAGTCGCACGCCTCGTCCCAATCGCCGTGCTCGATGTCGAGGTAGGCGCCGATGGAGCCGCGGCGGGCGCCTCCTTGGCTGATCTTGCCGGCGGTGGTGAAGAAGTCGTTGATGACCTCCACGGCGCCGCTGGCCTTGCCGCCTTTGCTGATCGGTGTGCCGCGCGGCCGGATGCCGCTGAAGTCAGCGCTGGTACCGAAACCCCACTTCGACAGCAGTGCGGTCTCCCGCATCGCGGTGTAGAAGCCGTCCACGCTGTCATCGATCACCTGGCCGGAGCAGGCGACCATCATGCCGCGGTCTGTGCCGGTGTTGGCCAGGGCGGGGCTTGAGGGCGAGAGAATGCCGTCCCATAGCTCATTGAAGAACAGTTCTTCCCACTCAGCCTCTCGGCCTTTCATGTGACGGGCCAGCGTCTTGGCGATCGTGCGGTGCCGGCCGCGGACGGCGTCCTCACCGGGCACTGCGTACTTCTGCTTGAACATCTGCCAGGCCTGGGTGGTGTACCAGCTTGGTAGCAGTCCTTGCTCTTGCAGTCGCTTGCGCTCGATGGAGAGCTGCTCGAATTTCTGGATGGTGGCGTCGTCCGCGCCGCCTGTAATTTCAAACGCCATTTGTGTTCTCTCTTAGGTAAGACTTAACCGTAAAGTTTCTGAGGCTATCCAGGTACTTCCTGGGCACAGGGGAACCTTCCAGGAGATCTGCAACGCGGCGTGCCTGTGACTGCTTAATTTCGCAGTAGTAGGCGCAAGCGGTGTCGAAATCCTGTGAGGTTTTACAAGCCATTTCCTTCAATACAGAACATTGCGCTCTTGCAAGCCATAGAGTTCCTTTCGTGTCCCTAGAAACCCCGGGGAACCCACTGGAGTTGGTGGTGTACTGGAATGCGAAAAATTTGTTCAGCCACTTGGGTACTAAGCCGCAGGAGTTAGGCTCGTATCTCTTATTTCCTGGGTTCAGGATGTCCTTCTCGACCTCATAATTGAGGTCCGCCCCCGGTTGTGAGTAGTACCATTCCGCGAATACTTGGTAGTCATGCCAGTCAGAGCACGCTGTCGCTCCGACGTACGCAGGTTGGGAGGAGCCTGCGTCATAGGTTCTGGCGGATATACCCGTCCACGCCCTGTATGCCGGTGTGGGCTTATTCCGGTTGTAGCATCGAGCCCATTTTCCTGGGCCGGATATCCAAGGGGTTGGATCACCAGGCATCATTCGACTGGAAACGCCTTGTGCGCGGTTGGATATTGCTGACCACAGGAACTGGCTAAGCATCTGCTAATTCCTTGCGAAAAATTAGCCGGTGCTTAGCCCAAGACCTGCGGTACTGGAGCTGGGTGTTGGCGAAGAAGTCAGGCACCTTCACGGTGGACAGCTGCTGGTAGAACCAGCCAGAGATCACGCCCTTCTCGTGGCCGAACATCGGCGGCATTTCCAGCCTGTTAAGGACGATGTCGATGCGGTCCTGGGTGAAGGAGAGCAGCTCTGCCTCGGTGACGACACGGTTGCCGGGGATCTCGAACAGCTTACGAGTGATCAGTTGCTCATGCTCCCAGACCACCATCGCCATCCAGAGGATCTTCTCGCGCAGTTTCGCGTCCTGCTCAGGGCTGTGGTTGCCGGCGGCGGTGCGTTCGGCCTTGCACTGGCGGAACAAGCGGGCCGATGCGAGCGAGTGGAAGTTCTCGTCCTTCGCGCTGCCGTCGATGCCCGAGACAAAGTGCGAGATCATGTTGAAGCCGCGGCTATTGAAGCCCTTGAAGTAGCCGAACGCGCTGAACAGCACGGAGCCCTCCAGGAAGGCCAACGCTGCAGTGACCTCCAGGGCGTCATCGCTTGCTGTGCACTCGTTGACGAATGCGATGCGCTCGGCCAGAACTGGGTCAGTTTTCCACTGCTCATAGAACTCGTCGGTGGCCTTGCCGAGCACCCTGTTGGCCAGGTCGTAGAACGGGGCGTGGCTGCCCAGCTCAACGTTGGCGAAGCAGGCGCACATCCGCTGGATTTCTGGTCGTGGGAACAGCCTGGCAATCTTGCCGCCCCACAACTCATCACCTCCGATCATCAGCTCGTACTGCGTCAGGATCGACTGAGCAGTCAGGACGCCGTGCAGCTCGGCCTCGTTGAGCAGGGTGCGGAAGTCGTTCTCATCGCGCTCCACGCCGAGTTCCTCGGCGGGCCAGAAGATCGACTGCTGCTCGATGGCCATTTCTGTCGCCCAGGGGTACCGGGCAACGTATGAGTCGGTGGGGGTTTCGATCTGACTTAGTGGCATTTTCTTCGCTTCTTCTTTCCAGGCACCCTCGTGCCAGGAGGGATTCATTTGCCGGTGAGCGCAGCCCACGAAACTGGATACAACGGGGCGATGATCTCGTTGACCTGCTCGGCCAACTGCTGGATCTCGACCTGGGCGTGGCTGTCGCTGCGCTGGTTGTAGAAGCGCGCAAACGCCGCGAGGCTGCCGGTGACGTAGTAGCTGGTGTACATCGACTGCGGCAGGACCATCCGAGCCAGTTCTGGGGCAACACCTTCTTCGATCATCGACTGGTAGCAGTCGAAGCAAGCGTGCAGAGCGTGGCGGTACTCCTGGTGGAACTGATCGCTGTTCGGATGAACATCGCCGCTGCCCTGCTTCACGCTACCTTCGGGGCGGCTGCGCCAGACTTCCGGCTTGAAGAACTCAGGGGCGTCATCTACATACCGGCGGCTCACTTCATTCCGGGTGAACCCCACGATGTGCTTGAACTCCTGCCGAGCGACGAAGATAGGCACGGTGTAGCGCAGCGTGATCTGCGGGTGAGTGAACGGTGTGAAGTGGCCGTGGGAGGCCAGGTACTTGATCAGGCGGGCGTTTTGGTCCGCCGTGTAGTTGCTGGCGGCCTTGTCGAAGCTGACGCGGGCGGCATCACAGACGGTATCGTCGCTGCCCATGTTCGAGATGAACTCTGCTTTCATGCCAGCGACCTCAGGAGAAAGGGTCGGCCGGTTTGGCGATTGAGCGCACAAACCACATGAAGCCTTGTTGCAAGTTAGTCTTGGCCAGCGAGAGGAGTCGTGGGTCCACGCCTTCGATTTCGCCAATCTGCTTGAACAGGTTGCCAACGTCGGCTTCCAGTGACTTGATGGAATTCATACCATCGATTTCCGACTGGGTGAGGTCGCGATAGCCGGTAATCTTCTTGTGCTGATTGTCCATGCTCTTTCCTTATTCCTGTAAATACAGGTTCTGTGCTGTTAAAAAAGCCGCCTGGCTTTTACGCCTCGGCGGCTTTCATGCTGCTACCGATCAGCCTTCGTAGCGGCCGGTGATCTTGAAGACCCACGGGCGGAACGCCTTGGTGCCTTCGCCGACCTTCTTGCCTACCTGACACTGGGTCACCACCTGGTCCAGGCGGGCGCCGCGCATCTTGGTGTAGGCCTGAGCAGCTGCGCCGGCGAGGCGGGCCTTAGATGCCGGCGGGATGCTCAGCATGACCATCTGCTGGTCGTACTCGTCGTCGCGGTTGACCAGCGTGGCCATGGCCTCGAGGTATTCCTTGATGTCTAGCGGGGCGTCTTCACCGCCGTAGCCCTCGTCCAGCCACTCCTGCAGCTTCTCGGTAGCCGAGCTGCCGTCGGTGAAGGTGGCACCGGTGGAGTCGTAGGAGTAGTAGGACTCGGCGTCCTGGTCGGTGCTCTGGCGAACAACGTACAGGCGGCGGGTGTTGTGAATCACGCAGTCGAACTCGGTTCCAAGCTCAGCTTCCTCGCTACCCAGCAGGAACTTGCCTTCGTGCATCTTGACGCGGTCGAAGGACATGCCGGTGAGGTCGAGACCCTCGAAGCCGGCCGCGGCCTGCTCCTGAGAGAACTGTGCCATTGCGTTGGTGCGCTGCTCGGTGACCGACACGGCCTTCTGCTCAGCGGGTTCAGCGACGGCTACAGCCTGAGTTGCGGCGACACCCTGCTCGGTCATCGGCTCGCTGGTTTCAACCGCGGCGGCAGTGGATACGGCTTCCGCCTCGGCTGGGGCTTCGGCTGCGGTGGCTTGTACACCGGCCTGGTTCAGTTTTTCTTCCTGGGCTTCAGTATTGGCTTCGGTTTGTGCAACTTGGGGGCGCATGAGTGCCATGGTCAGGATCCTTTTACAGTGTCGGTATGGGTTCCGATGTGCTGTATCTACAGAAATACAGCAATACGGGTCTTGCTTTATACAGGCCGGTTCCCGGGCCGTCAACAATGAGGCGGACGCCTCAGTGGAGCAGCTCGTGCAACAGATCTTTCCGATCCCGCACGATCTGGTTGTTTTCCTCCTCGTTTTTGAGGAGGTTCTTGAAGTTCCTGTCGAGTAGGGTTCCCACGACCCGCAGGAAGTAGACGTTCACGATGTTCTCCTGCCCCTTTCGATCGGTGCGGGCGATAGCCTGCTTGGCGTCCTTGGGGGAAGTCGGACACTCGTAGAAGATGCTGTGGGAGGCGCACTGCAGGTTCAGGCCTGCACCTCCAGCAATCCAGTTGATGACGAAGATCCGGCAGCTCGCATCTGTCTTGAACTTCTCCACCTGGCCGCGATCGGAGCCGCCGTACAGCACCGCAGGGTTCCAGTGCGCGTAGCGCTTCGCCAGGAAGTCGATCGTCCGCTTGTAGTAAGCGAAGATGATGACCTTGTGGTTGCCAGGGTTGATGCTGTCCAGCAGCGTGTCGCATGCCTTGGCCAAGTCGTTGTCCATGCTGACGCTTGGATCGAACTCATCGGGACAGCTGATCAACTGCAGGGCAAGGTGGCGCAGCGCGCTCTGGTTGTCCGGCATCAGGACCTTGTCACCGAGAATGGCGAATCGGTCGTTGATGATCTTCTTGTAGAGCTTCTTGTGAGCCCCTGTCAGGTGCACTTTGATTTGCGTGATCAGCGGTTCAGGCATCTGGATCACATCCCGCTTCTGGACCCGCCGTGCGTTCTTGTAGAGCGCCTGGTAGACCTTCTCGGTGTTCTGGTACCCGACGACCTTCTTGACCTTGACCTCCTTCTTGCCGTTTTTCACAGAGAAGGTCTGGATCTCACAGTGCTGCCGCTCGAAGGCGGCTTTGTTGCTGTACGCGCCTGGGTTGATCAGCCGGATGATGCCGTAGACGTCCTCCAGGTGGGTAGCACCGGCGTGCCGGTCATCAGGTAGATCGCCACTTCATCGCCCAGTTGCGCGCTCATCTCGGCCACTGAGGTGGAGAGGATCGAATCAACTCCGCACAGCGCGTGGGCCTCGTCGAAGAAGAGCACGTTGTAACCTGACCTCTTGAGCTTGAACTGGAACAGGTTTCGCGCGCGGCCGCGCTTATTGATCTCCCGGCCGTCCTTGGTAAAGGGCTTGGCCGTTCGGTCGTACGGCTCTCCGGCGGCCTTGAAGTAGGGGCTGCCGTCCTGCCTGAACCAGAGGTTTTGGCCGATCGCTTTGGTTGGGGAGCGGTCGTTGAGCACCCGGTAGATGTCGTAGGACATGATCAAGATGTCAGGCCAGCCGGTGCGGTCCCACTCGTCGATCAGCTTCTTTTTCTGCGCCGCCGGCACGTCGAGGTGTGCGACTTTCAGGTGGTTGCCGATGCCCACGAAGAAGTCGTGCAGCTCCTCGTAGAACTGGACGATCAGCTTCGGCGGCATCGAGAAGACGACCTTGTTTCCCAGGGCCGCCATCAGCACTGCGTGAATTTGCGCTGGAAAACTTTTACCGACGCCTGGGTCCCCAGCGTCCATGAACCTCATGTTCCGTGCGTAGAGCTTCACCTGTTCCATTTGGTGCGGCATCGGCCAGAACGGCAGCTGCACCTTATCGAACCAGACGGGGTAGTTGGTCACCCCGCTGGCGAGCATCAGATCGCTAAGGCTTGATGCCATTGACCTTTCTCCGGGTCATGAGGTAGTCGTAGTCCCCGCGGCAGAATTCGTCGCAGAACCTGAGTCCGGCGCCGAGCGGCTCGTCGCAGTAGTAGCAGAAGCCCTTCGGCGGGAGCGGGGCAGGGGCGCTCATGAGGGCCCGTTCGATGTCGCGCTCGAGGTTCTCAACGGCAACGTCAGCGGCTTCGTCAACCGGGTCAGCGTTTCGCATTTTTCTTACTCCTGCCGGGCGAGCGCCCGGCTACTTCTTGACGGCTCAGACTTCCTCTGGCTCGGTCTCATCTTGGAAGTTGGTTAGAGGGGTGCCTTTGCCTCGCACGGCCGAAAGGCTGATGACGTGGACGTCGACGCCCTCTTTGTAGGGGTGTTGCTCTTTCCGGTCGAAATACACTTCGCCCTCGAGCAGACTGGTCATCTGCCTGGTTTCCCTGATCACCGGGGTGTCGCCCAGCGTCTTGGCATAGCGGCAGTAGCGCGGCAGGCACGACGAGATCACCAGGAACAAGGAGTCACCCCGGCGCCAATAGTGGTCGCCAGGGCGCAGGCCGGTTTGGCGGTCCTCCGGGTCTTCCGCCATCTGGTTCAGCGTTCCCAGCACACGGTCAACCTCGGAGATCGACTTCTCCTTCTCCATCTCGCCCGCGTTGTTGCTGAGGAACCCGGCCAGTGCGTTGAACAGGGCGTCGACGTGTTCCCGGCCGCGCACATGGTAGTCGTCCATCGTCTTGGCCAGTAGGGCCAGCCCTGTGAGGGTTGTCTGGTATCCCCACTTCGGTCGCGGGCCGATGCTGTCTGGAACCAGGTGGGAGGTGCTCTCGAAGATCTCCAGCACCTGCTCTGGGGTCATATTTACAGCCTGGGTGACCAGCGCTTTGGCCATCCGGAACAGCGCGTGGCGCCGTTTGGCCGCCTCGGCGTAGTGGGTGCGGTACTCCTCTTTGATCAGCGCCTTCGAGGTGAGCTTGACCTCGACCGTACGGCTGCGCAGGGACGGTACCGTAGCGGTCTGCTCGCTGGTGTAGACGATCGGAGAACTGACCCGGTCGGCGGATACCGCTACACCTTTGTCGTTTAGCTTTCCTCGCGGCACAGGCGCCCTGTTCCAGGCCGCCTTCAGGATGCCGAGGATCTTTCCGTAGGTGCTCGCACCGATGTTGGCCGGGTTGACTTCCTCAACCAGGCGCGGGACGGTGCTGCTGCTAGACACGTAGCGGACCAGCGGGTAGATCGTCGAGACCTCGACGTTCATGAAGTCGGCCTTGCCGTAGTCCATGCCGTTCAGGAAGCTCGCCAGGATCGCCAGCGAGGTCTTCCCGGCGCTGGCGTTCCCGCTGATGTTCAGCAAAGGAAACTGCACCTCGTTGAACTGGATGTGCTCGCGGAAGTGGCAGGCGACGTGCCAGCCGATGATGGCCCCGACGCTGTGAGGCTCGTTCACCTTGGTGAGGTGGTAGATGGCCTCTTCCAGCTCGGTGTCGTCCTCGTAGGGGTAGTCCTCGGACAACAGCTTGGGGGACTGTTTGGGGTCACCACTGTAGAAATACCGGCTGACCCTCCCGGACGAGGTGCATGATCCTGCGTCCTCGACATAGTGGGCAGCTGTCTTGTCACGCCGGCGATCCAACAGCACCCCACAGAGGTGGGTGCGAACCATCTTCTCGATTTCCTTGCCTTGCTGGTCTGCTTTGCGGCGCCCAAGCTCCTGGATTGCCCGGAGCAGGTTCTGGATGTCCGCATCAGATGCTTGAACCGTTGCGTTGTTGCGCCCCTTCACCGCGTGAATCAGCGAGCGTTTCGACGACCATGCGTCTTCCGGCATCTCCAAGTCTTCGCTCGGCTGACCAAGGTCGTCGATCAGCGTGCCGATGTAGGCCCGGCGAGGTGACTCCTTGAACTGCACCTGCTCGGACGAGACGTCCTCCAGGTCGTAGACCTCGGTGTGCGGCCAGAACGTGAAGGTGGTCAGCTTGCGGCCAGCACCCTCGTTTTCGAGGAAATAACCGATGGCCGTCGCCCGAATCCCCGTGCGAGGGTCGAAGTCGTCTTCGTCGTCCTTGCCTTGCTCAGCCTGCTCAGCGGACATGTCGCCACGGCAGATCACACAGTGTCCGCACGGCTTGCCGATCGTGGCAATCAAAGGGCCCTGCAGGAATTTCAGCCGGCCTGTGAAGGCGCGGTTGAGCATGTGCTCGACGTGCTTTCGGCGCTCCTTTACCGAAGGCCTCGAGCTGCTGTCGACGTTCTTCACGAAGGGTTCAACGATGTCCTTGTTGTACTCGTCAGCCTCGTCTCTCTCGTACCGGGCAGCCACGTAGGCCGCAACCTGCATGGCCGCCTGGTTCCAGTTCGACTCAGGGGCGTCACCCTCGGTGATCAGCTTTTCGATGCAGCCTGGGACGGCCGTTAGGGCGCGGAGCTTCTCCTTTGGCACCACTGTGGCTGACTTCATCGCCCGCACACGCTTCTGGGCCCTGAGCTTCGCCGCTTTGAAAAGCGCCTCTGCTTTCGGAAAGATCACCGAGTCAGCTGGCTCGTTAAGCGCCATCGACGGCCGCGGCTGGGCGACCAGCGTGGCGTACTGCTCGCTGTCCATGCCCATCAACTCGTCGAAGGTCACTCCGACCTTGAAGGTGCCGGTAGGCCTCTGGATATTCTCGCAGCGCCACATGCGGCCCCGGCCGCCGGAGTAGACCACCATGTCCAGGTGCTCTACCTTCAAGGTCTCGGCGATCTCCCGGTAGACCAGCGGAAGCGCCTTCATCGGCGCCTTCAGGCCGAAGACCTTCGCCGGCACCGTTACGTGCACACCCTTCTTGCCGGATAGCCAGCAGTGGATGAACGATTTGTCGATGTCCAGCTTCTTGGTCAGCTGGGTCAGCACGCTCCGCACCGACTCAAGCACTGCATCAAGGTCAGGTCCGTCGAAGTCGAAGTACATGGGGCCCATGTACTTGACGTGCTCGAGCGGATCCTCGCCGTTCTCGGCGAAGTTCTCCGGGTCCTGGTCGACGGACAGGACTGTCATGAAGGCCGGCGGCTGCTCCAGTCCTGAGAGCTGCCGCTCATCGTAGAGGCGCCACGGTTCCTTCGCGTTCGGTTTGAACTGCAGGAAATGGTACATGGCACCCTCACGCCATCAGGGTTTCGGTCTTTCTGGTGATGAAGCAGTTGCCCTTGCGCTGGTAGACCTCGACATCTTCGTCTCCGAGGCCGCGGCGCACGAGTGCTTGGCGGAAAAGGGTGATGTTGTAGACCTGGTCGAGCTTCAGCGTTTTTCCCACTTCCAGGGCGTTGTAATGCTCAGCGAGGGCCGCGTAGTCGATCCTCTTTACCGGGGCGGGCGCGTCTGTTTCGGCTACTTGTTGAATCTGCATGGGGCCTCTCCCGTAATTTTCTTGGTCCTGCGGTCAAGCGACGTACTTGCCTTTGTTGATAAGGAGCTCCTCGCTCGGCCGGCTGAACGCCACATAGGCGAGTCGCTGCCGCTCGGCGCGGATGTTGTTCTTGAGGATGTTGTTCAGGTCGACGAACACCTTCCGGTAGGTGCTGCCCTGCGATCGGTGGACCGTGATGCAGTAGCAGTAGCGGATGGTGGCGAACATCTCTTTGAAGTTGTGGTACTTGGCCCAGAACATCCTGCTTCTTGCGGGTGCTTCTTCGCCATGGTGGCCAGGTGGTTGAGGCGGTCCCAGTAGCGGTCGGTCTCGCTCTCGTGCAGGACGTGGGCAAAGACCTGCTTGACGTCGGCATGGAGCGGGTTCAACACCAGCATCCAGGTGCGATAGGACTGGCCGGTCTCGTCATCATCCAGCGTCGACTCCCTCACGCTGTGGGTGATGCACTCTTCATCCGTGCTGAGCTGGATCACCTCGCCGTCCCCGATCGGCGCGCCGGTGACGACACGCTCCCCTTCCACGAAGCGCGGTGCGGCGCGGCCGTAGAGCTTCTGGCGAATGGCCGAGTTGATCTCGTCTACCCTGGCGTTCGACCAGGCGAGGGCCCGCTGCTCATCGAGGTTGGTGTCCTCTGTGAAGGCCGAGACAACGACCTTCATGAAGTCGGCAGACTTGACCACCTCAACCCCGTTGCCTTGGATCTGGGGTGAGACGAACGGCTTGTTGCTGCTCATCGCCGTGCGCAGAAGGCCGCTCAAGGTGAGGATGTTGCTGTCAGCTGCCTGGCGTTCAACCTGGGTCAGGCGAACAGTGTCGAACACCTTGAAGGCCATCGACTCCTTCTCCTTCACCGGCGGCAGCTGCATGTCGTCGCCCATCAGCAGCAGTTTGCAGCTGTGCTCGTCAGCGTCCGGCAGCAGGTAGTCGTACAACACTCGCTTGCTCAGCATCGACGCCTCATCAACCACCACGACGTCGAAGATCGGGAACACGCCGCGGCCCAGCCGGTGGGCGTACTTGTTCTCCTCTGACGGGAGCAGGGCAAGCCCGAGCGCACTGTGCAGCGTCTGGAACGCGACATTGTTCAGGTTGAGGCCGTACCGCTTTGCTGACTTCTCAAGTTGCTTTACCGCCTTGTTGGTAGGCGCGGTGAATAGCACCTTCAGGCCGGCTTGGAGCAGCTGGTCGGCAATGGCCATAACGCAGGTTGTCTTTCCTGTTCCGCCTTCGCCGACGATGGTGAGGCCGGCTAGGTCTTGCTCAAGAAACCCGGAGACCGCCCTCGAGATGGCGGCTTTCTGGTCTGAATTGAAGATCATGTGAATATCCTTATGTAATGCTGTGTATCTGTAAATACAGGTTATTGTGCAGTACGTTTTCTTCTTATAAGGTTTGGCGCAAGAGGCGATGCTACCGGCAGCGGTCTTCGACCGTCAACGGCTCATTTTACGACGCGGAGGGAGGGGCGCTTGGATATGCGCTTGACGCTGGTCTTGCGGGCCTCTACCGCCACGCACAGCGGGGCGACGGGCTGTGAGCCGGCACGCACGGCTTCCATCATCACCTCGGCGAGGGACAGGTTGTACCGGGCGGCGGTGTTGATCATGACGGATAGGTGGACATGACCGATACGCTCCAGGGTAGCTTCGGTGACTACCGATCGGGCGACCTGGAGATGCCTGTAGATGTTGTCACGCAGGGCGTGCTCATCCACGTCCAGCTTGCATTGGCGGCTGAACTGCAGGGTGTATTGGACGACCTTCTCGTCGATGTCAGCCATATAGTTGGACGACGTTGCTCTGCTCTGCTGCTCTGGTGAGCTGTGTTTTCGGGAATACGGTGATGGCACTCACCAGCCGGCAGCGCCGGTCAGATGGCCCCTCTCCGCGAATGACCGCACCGACCCAGTCGGAGTAGAGGGTGTAAAGCACCCCATCTGAGGTTGCGTCTACTACTTCCTCGCAGACGACTCCGGTCAGCTCCTGGATGAACATTCCGATAGCGTAGTCCCTGCTTTCCGCAGTGCCGGTGCTAGCGTGTTCGACAGAGAGCCGGCGCAGCCTCGCCAGGATTTTATTCATGGAATCTCCTCATTCTGGCATTTTGGTGTACTTCGGGATGATGTAGTCGGTCAGGCCTTCGAGCATCAGGTCTTTGGCGGACTTGCGGCTGAACGCTGCGATCTGCTTTAGCTTGGCATGCAGCTCTTCTGGCATGTCCATCGTGAATTTTTTCTCCTGGCGGGCCAGGAGGTAGGAAGCCTGCAGGGAGGTTCCCAGTGGATGGGCTTTAGACATGTACAAAATCCCTTATGTCAATTTAGGTGTATTTGGATCCTATTGGGCCCACGTATACCTGTCAATACAGATTCGCGTATATAAAGGCTTCAATACACCGATTTTGGCATCATGCCCATATTCTAGCCACTTCTCGTACGAACTCACCTCGTCTATCCCTGGCCAAAGTGACATTCGCCTCTGCTGGGACGGCTACTATTTTTGCGCAGCCCTCGCAGGCCGGCTCATCTGGGGCCTCCGACACCGCCTTGACCAGTGCGTGATCCGACCTGCTCTCCAGGGTGTCGCCCGGGGCGCTGCCTGCCGCGGCGATGATCTGCGGCTTCAGTTTCAGCTGGTCACAGTCTCTCCCAATCACGACGAACCGCAGGCCGTTTGGCTCGTCCTCGGTGCCGGCCAGCCTTATCATCTCGATGTCATGCTTTTCCGGCGAGATGAGAAACGACCGATCGAGGCTGCTCTTTGAGCAGGCTAGGTAGTAGGGCAGAATCCGATTGGTGGCCATGGATGCGGTGAGCTCGCTGTCGTATACAGCATCGAGAAGGGGGCGCGGGAGATTCAAGCCGGCTGGACCTTTCCGGTAGAGCTGCTCCACCCGCGCAAGGAAGTCCAGATAGTTGACCCTGTCCGCCTCTGTCCAGCGCATCCGCACCTCAGACTTGTGCCGGTGGAGCGCGATGAACGTCCCTGGCTTGGGGAGGGAGAGGGCGGTGAGGTACAGCAGCATGACGACTCCTTGCAGGCGGTAATGCTCGTCCGCTAGAATCGAAGGCGTGAATTCCTTCTTACGCCGGCCTAACGCCGGCGTTTCTTTTTGGCGGACAGCAAGCCTGCAAGCAGCGGCTGGCGGAGTCAAGCTAGATCAGCAGCCTACAACCTCATTGGCCGTGTTGATCAGTTCAATCACCAGCGGCTTGGCCTTGTAGATCTTCTTGTTCAGCTGTCGCTCGAAAACCACCGCCCCGCCCTGGTTCAGGATGCAGAGGTGGCGGGAAGCATTTGCCTGCGAGATCTGGAGTCGGTTCGCCACATCGTTCACGCAGAGGCCTTGCTCGGCGTGCAGCAGTTGGACGATGTCCAGGCGGGTAGGATGGGACAGGCTGTTGAGTAGTTCGGCAGACGACATTCTTTCTTTTTCCTTGGAAGTTCTGTGTTGGCTGGGCAATACAGTAATACAGGCCCGTAAATATGTAAATACAGGTCTACCACCCTATTCGTTTTCCGTTGAGTAGGTTTCCCCTGGTTCCTGTATATTAGAGAGCTGCCCGCTGGATCGCTCCAAACGGGGCACTTTTGAAAATGCGTACATAGCAGCGTACATAGTTCAGGTTTGAGTGGATGTCTGACATCAAAAAGTCCAGCAATCTCGGGCACATACGGAATTTCTCCATCATCGCGCACATCGACCATGGCAAGTCGACCTTGGCAGATCGCTTCATCCAGATATGCGGGGGCCTCTCCGACCGTGAGATGGAAGCGCAGGTGCTGGATTCGATGGATCTGGAACGTGAGCGCGGCATCACCATCAAGGCACATAGCGTGACCCTGCACTACAACGCGCAGGACGGCCGTACCTACCAGCTGAACTTCATCGATACGCCGGGGCACGTTGACTTCACCTATGAAGTCAGTCGGTCGCTGGCTGCTTGCGAAGGCGCGATCCTGGTCGTCGATGCGGGACAAGGCGTGGAAGCGCAGTCGGTCGCCAATTGCTACACCGCGATCGAGCAGGGGCTGGAGGTCATGCCCGTGCTGAACAAGATGGACCTGCCGCAAGCCGAGCCGGAGCGCGTCAAGGAAGAGATCGAACACATCATCGGTATCGATGCGACCGATGCGGTCCCGTGCAGTGCCAAGAGCGGCATGGGCGTGGTCGACGTGCTCGAGCGCCTGGTCAAGATCATTCCTGCGCCCGAAGGCGAAATCGAAGCCCCCCTGCAGGCGCTGATCATCGATTCGTGGTTCGACAATTATCTGGGCGTAGTGTCCCTGGTTCGGGTCAAGCATGGCCGTGTGAAGAAGGGCGACAAGATCCTCGTCAAGTCGACCGGCAAATTGCATCAGGTGGACAGCGTCGGCGTGTTCACGCCCAAGCACACCGCCACAGAGGATCTGAAGGCCGGCGAAGTGGGCTTCATCATCGCGGGCATCAAGGACATTCACGGCGCGCCGGTCGGTGACACGCTGACGCTGTCAAACACGCCGGATGTCGAGATGTTGCCGGGCTTTCAGCGAATCAAGCCTCAGGTCTACGCCGGTCTATTCCCGGTCAGCTCCGACGATTTCGAGGATTTCCGCGAGGCGCTGCAAAAGCTGACGCTCAATGACGCCGCCTTGCAGTTCGAGCCGGAGAGCTCCGATGCGCTGGGTTTCGGCTTCCGCATCGGCTTCCTCGGCATGCTGCACATGGAGATCATCCAGGAGCGGCTGGAGCGCGAGTACGATCTGGATCTGATCACCACGGCACCTACGGTGATCTACGAGGTGGTGCTGAAGAGCGGCGACACCGTGTATGTGGACAACCCTTCCAAGCTGCCGGACCTGGCCTCGATTGCCGAAATGCGCGAACCGATCGTGCAGGCCAACATCCTGGTGCCGCAGGACCATCTGGGTAATGTCATCGCGCTGTGCATCGAAAAGCGTGGCGTTCAGCGGGACATGCAGTTCCTCGGCTCGCAGGTCCAGGTGCGCTACGACCTGCCCATGAGCGAGGTGGTGCTGGATTTCTTCGATCGACTGAAGTCGGTAAGCCGCGGCTACGCCTCGCTCGACTACAGCTTCGATCGCTTCCAGGCGGCAAACCTGATCAAGCTGGACGTGCTGATCAATGGCGAGAAGGTCGATGCGTTGGCGCTCATCGTCCATCGTGACAATGCGCACTATAAAGGCCGTCAGCTGACCGAGAAGATGAAGGAGCTGATCCCTCGGCAGATGTTCGATGTCGCCATCCAGGCCGCTATCGGTGGCCAGGTCGTCGCTCGTACTACGGTCAAGGCGCTGCGCAAGAACGTTCTCGCCAAGTGCTACGGTGGCGATGTCAGCCGCAAGCGCAAACTGCTGGAAAAGCAGAAGGCGGGCAAGAAGCGCATGAAGCAAGTCGGTAGCGTCGAAATCCCTCAGGAAGCTTTCCTCGCGGTGCTCAAGGTAGATAGCTGATATGTCGATCAATTTCCCTTTGCTGCTGGTCATCGCCGTATTGGTGTCCGGCCTGCTGGCGCTGAGCGATCTGTTGTATTTCGCCCCCCGGCGGCGTGCGGCCATCGCCAGCTATCAGGGACGCACCGATCAGGTAGACGCGCAGGCGCTGGAAGCCCTCAACCGCGAGCCGGTCCTCATCGAGTACGGCAAGTCGTTCTTTCCGGTGCTGGCCATCGTGCTGGTGCTGCGCTCCTTTCTCGTCGAGCCTTTCCAGATCCCGTCCGGCTCGATGAAGCCCACGCTGGAGGTCGGCGATTTCATCCTGGTCAACAAATTTGCCTATGGCATTCGGTTGCCGGTGATCGACACCAAGATCATTGAAGTAGGTGACCCGAAGCGCGGCGACGTGATGGTGTTCCGCTACCCGAGCGATCCCAACATCAACTACATCAAGCGTGTGGTCGGCCTGCCGGGAGACGTGATTCGCTACAGCAGCGACCGTCGGCTGTATGTGAACGACAAGCTGGTCGCCGAGACGCTGATCGGCGAAGAGCCGGGTAGTCTGGGCAGCGCGGTGCTATACCGCGAGCAACTCGGCGATGTCGAGCACATCATCCGCAAGGAGATGGGGCGCTACCGCATCGAGCCCAGCAGGCAGTGGACGGTCCCGCAAGGCACTACTTCATGATGGGCGACAACCGCGATAACTCGAACGACAGCCGTTACTGGCAGGACGATACCATTGCGCCGGAGTTGGTTGGCATGGTTCCCGATCGCAATATCGTCGGCAAGGCATTTGCCGTGTGGATGAGCTGGCCTGATCCGAAGCTCAGCAACCTGCCGCACTTTTCGCGGGTGGGGTTGATTCACTGAGGCTGTGAAATGCCGCCGCTGACGCCGGTGCGTGGCTCGCTATAGTGGGCACGCCCCGCTGGGTGGGTATCGAGACGACTAGAGGTCGACATGAGTTTCGCGCGTTCGCAGAATGGGTTGTCCATGCTGAGCTGGCTGGTGGTCCTGGCTCTCGTGGCCTTCTTCGCCAGCACCGCATTCAAGATGCTGCCGCACTACATGGACTATATGTCCCTGGACAAGGTGATCACATCGGTTGAAACCGAACAGGCCGAGGAAATCCGAAGCGTTGGCGAGTTCTATACTCACGTCAGCAAAGGCCTGCAGGTGAACGGCATTCGCGATTTCGATCTGCGCGATGCACTGAAGGTGGAAATCCAGGACAACGAATTCCGCGCCCACCTCAAATATGAAAAACGTGAGCCACTGATCAGCAACCTCGATCTGGTGGCCAACTTCGACAAAGAATACCGCCTAAGGATGCCGTGAGCACTTCGCTAGCCCGTCTCGAGCGCAAGCTCGGTTATCACTTCAAGGACCAGGAGCTGATGCTCCTGGCGCTCACGCACCGCAGCTATGCCGGGCGCAATAACGAACGCCTCGAGTTCCTCGGTGACGCCATCCTGAACTTCATCGCCGGCGAGGCGCTGTTCAACCACTTTCCGCAAGCCAAAGAAGGCCAGCTCTCTCGCCTGCGCGCCCGGTTGGTCAAGGGCGAAACGCTGGCGGTGCTCGCCCGCGGCTTCGAGCTGGGCGATCACCTGCGCCTTGGTTCCGGCGAGCTCAAGAGCGGCGGTTATCGCCGTGAGTCAATCCTGGCCGACACGCTCGAGGCGCTGATTGGCGCGATCTACCTCGATGCCGGCATGGAAGCGGCACGTGAGCGGGTGCTGGACTGGCTCGCGGGGGAGCTGCAGGGCTTGACGCTGGTCGATACCAACAAGGATCCGAAGACGCGACTGCAGGAGTTCCTGCAATCGCGCGCCTGCGAATTGCCGCGCTACGAGGTGGTGGACATTCAGGGCGAACCGCATTGCCGCACCTTCTTCGTCGAATGCCAGGTAGCCTTGCTGACCGACAAGACCCACGGGCAGGGCGCCAGCCGGCGTATCGCCGAACAGGTGGCTGCGGCCGCCGCACTCATCGCCCTTGGCGTGGAGAATGGACATGACTGAACACCTTGAACCGGCGCAGCACGATGCCGTCAGCCGTTGTGGCTACGTCGCTATCGTCGGCCGGCCGAACGTCGGCAAGTCGACCTTGCTCAACCATATTCTCGGGCAGAAGCTGGCGATCACCTCGCGCAAGCCGCAGACCACCCGTCACAACATGCTCGGCATCAAGACCGAGGGCAGCGTGCAGGCGGTCTATGTCGATACCCCGGGCCTGCACCAGAACGGCGAGACCGCGCTCAACCGCTACATGAATCGCACCGCGGCCTCCGCGCTGAAGGACGTCGACGTGGTGATTTTCGTCGTCGATCGTACCCGCTGGACCGATGAGGACCAGGCTGTGCTGGAGCGCCTACAGTACGTTACCGGGCCGCTGATCGTGGCGGTGAACAAGACCGACCGCATCGAGGACAAGGCCGATCTGCTGCCTCACCTGCGCTGGCTCGCCGAGCAGTTGCCCAACGCCGAGATCGTGCCGATTTCCGCGCAGCATGGACAAAATCTGGAAACGTTGGAAAACCTGGTCGCCGAGCGCCTGCCCGAGGGCGAGCATTTCTTCCCGGAAGACCAGATCACCGATCGCAGCAGCCGCTTTCTTGCCGCCGAGCTGGTACGCGAGAAAATCATGCGGCAGCTTGGTGCCGAGGTGCCGTACCAGATCACCGTCGAGATCGAGGACTTCAAGCAGGAAGGCCACGTGCTGCACATCCACGCGCTGATTCTGGTCGAGCGCGACGGTCAGAAGAAGATCATCATCGGCGACAAGGGTGAGCGCATCAAACGCATCGGCCAGGAAGCGCGCAAGGACATGGAGGTGCTGTTCGACTCCAAGGTCATGCTCAACCTGTGGGTCAAGGTCAAGGGTGGCTGGTCCGACGACGAGCGCGCGCTGCATTCGCTCGGTTATCAGTAAACGCGTTAGCGCACTTGCTGCGCGCACCAGGCACGCCCTGACCCGCCATGCACCAGCCGGCATTCGTACTGCATAGCCGTCCCTACAAGGAAAGCAGCGCGCTCGTCGAGCTGTTCACTCCCCAGGGACGGCTGCGCGCGGTGATGCGCGCGCCCGCGGCAAGGCCGGCAGCCTGCTGCGCCCCTTCGTTTCGCTGGAAATCGAGCTGCGCGGCCGGAGCGACCTGAAGACCGTGGCACGCCTGGAGCAGGCCGGGCCAACATTCTGGCTCGACGGTCAGGCTCTGTTCAGCGGTCTGTACCTGAACGAACTGCTGGTTCGTCTGCTGCCGGTCGAGGATGCCCAGCCGGCCCTCTTCGAGCACTACGCGGCGACGCTGCCGGCATTGGCGGCCAAACGACCGATCGAGCCATTGCTGCGTGCCTTCGAGTGGCGGCTGCTTGGCGAGCTCGGCTATGGCTTCGCGCTCGAACACGATCTCCAGGGCTTGCCGATCGAGCCTGCTGGCCTCTACCGTCTGATTCCCGATGCCGGCCTCGAGCCCGTCTCGCAATTCCAGCCCGGCCTGTTCAACGGGGCCGAGCTGTTGGCGATGGCCGAGGCCGACTGGCAGGTGCCGGGAGCACTGGCGGCGGCCAAGAGGCTGATGCGCCAGGCCTTGGCGCCCCACCTGGGCGGCCGGCCGTTGGTCAGCCGCGAGCTGTTCATGAACATGAAGGAGGTATCGCGTGACTGAAGCCAATCGAATCCTGCTCGGTGTCAATGTCGACCATGTCGCGACGCTACGCCAAGCGCGCGGCACCCGTTATCCTGATCCGGTCAAGGCCGCGCTGGATGCCGAGGAGGCGGGAGCCGACGGTATCACCGTGCACCTGCGCGAAGACCGTCGACATATCCAGGAACGTGACGTTCTGATGATGAAGGACGCCCTGCAGACGCGAATGAACTTCGAGATGGGCGTCACCGAGGCGATGCTCGCGTTTGCTGAGCAACTGCGCCCCGAACATGTCTGCCTGGTCCCGGAGACGCGCCAGGAACTCACCACCGAGGGCGGTCTGGATGTGGCCGGCCAGGAGCCGCGTATTCGTGAGGCGGTCGAGCGACTGACGCTCTGCGGGGCCGAGGTTTCGCTGTTCATCGATGCCGATCCTCGTCAGATCGAAGCGGCAGCGCGTATCGGGGCTCCGGCTATCGAGCTGCACACCGGGCGCTATGCCGATGCGCACAGCGTTGCCGAGCGGGCATGCGAGCTCGCACGCATTCGCGACGGTGTGGAGGCCGGCCTCAGCCATGGCCTGATCGTCAATGCCGGGCATGGGCTGCACTATCACAACGCCGAAGCCATCGCCGCCATCCGCGGGGTCAACGAGCTGAACATCGGCCACGCCATCGTGGCTCATGCGTTGTTCGTCGGCTTCAAGCAGGCGGTCAAGGAAATGAAACATCTGATCCTGAGTGCGGCGGCGCGGGGCTGAAAGAGCCGGGAGTGTTAGCCGCAATAACACGCGGCGCGTGGCGGGCAGGCTCCGATTGGTGAGGTTGCGCCGGCTGTCATCAGCGCGCAAAGCGCCCCCAAGTGCGGGGCGCCGTATCCCACCCTAGCGGCGGAACAGGTTGATCAGTACGGTCAGCACCACGCTGAGGATCACCATTGAGGTGATCGGGATGAACACCCGGCTGCGTTCGGATTCGATGCGAATGTCGCCCGGCAGGCGGCCGAACCAGTTCAGCAGCCACGGGAAATAGTGCCAGGCGATGCCGAGCGCGAGCAGTACCGCCCCGGCGAAGATCATCCAGCGTGCCATGTCGGCTCCACGCTGGCTTCCGGGCGATGGCCGCCGAAACGGCTGCGGTATTCGGCGAAGGCGGCAATCACCTGGCGGCCAGCACCTCGACGGCATCGCTGCGATTGCTACCACGCAGCAGGTTGATCCGATAGTCGCCCAGTTGCGGCAGCCCGTACTGCCCGTCCAGCCGTTGCAGGGGCGGGCGGACCAGGCTCGCCGGGTAGGGCGCGATCGCCAGGTCGGCGATCATCGCCGCTTCCTGGCCGGACGACTGCTCGCTCGAGTAGGCGATGCGGTAGCCGCGGCCGATGCGATCGAGCGCGTCCAGGGCTTGCCGACGCCATGCACAGTCCGGGCTGGCCAGCGCCAGCGGCAACGGCGTGCGCAGCGCGGCGACGCCGCCGCTACGGCCCGGCCCAGACCAGGGGTTCGCTGTGGATCGGTTCGCCCCGTGAATCGTCCTGCCCGAGATTGCCGGTGGTGATCAGCGCCAGATCCAGTTCGCCGGCATCGATACGCTCGATCATGTCGACGCTGCGGGCGACCGAAACCTCGACTTCCACGCCAGGATGGCCGCGCGCGAACAGCGCCAACAGGCCGGGCAGAATGCGCGTGCCGACGTCGGCTGGCGTGCCAAACCGTACGCGCCCCTGCAGTGCCGGCTGGAGGAACTGCGCGACCGCCTCCTCGTTGAGCTTGAGCAGACGTCGTGCATAGCCGAGCAGGATCTCTCCGGCAGGCGTCAGGCGCACCTGTCGCGCTTCACGGATGAAAAGCGAGCGGCCAAGCGTCTCTTCCAGGCGTTTGATCTGCATGCTGACCGCCGAGGTGCTGCGGTAGATCTGCCCGGCGGCCCGGGTAAAGCTGCCGCTCTCGGCGATGGCGACAAAGGTGCGCAGCACATCGCTTTCCAGCAGAGGCGTGGCGCTCATATGGGCATCGGATTCCGGCATGGCCTTTATTCAATATTGTTGAACGTAGGGTTTGATATTAGTCGTTTGTTTGAACGCTGGGCGCCCGCTCATCCTGTTCGTCAATTCAACACAGCCGAGTTCTTCGTCTCGGTTGTTGACGGCGAACGGAGGTGAGCCATGTCTGGAAAAGCACGCAAAACCGACGTTGGGCGCAGAGTGGAGCCCGAACTGCCAGACTTCTACATGCCGGCGATGCCGCCGCTGGGGCTGCAGCGCAACCTATGCGAGTGGCTGCGTGCCTGGCGTCAGCGCCGGCTATATCGGCAACTGCTCGAGCTCGATGACCGGTCTCTGGCGGCGCGTGATCTGAATCGCCAACTGCTCAGCGAAAAAGCCCGGTTGCCGCTGCGTCAATTGATGGCGCAGCGGCGACATTGCTGCGCCGCTGACTAGCTGGCCCACGGCCCGCCCGCATCAGGCGTCAGGGCTTGCGGGCCAATAGCACTGCGCGCATGGGGGCCGGCAGCCCTTCTACGGTGCGACCATGGTCCTGCGGGTCGAGGAAATCCGGTAGCGACTGGTAACGCATCCAGTCAGTGCTGCGCTGTTCCTCGACGCTGGTCACGCTGACGTCAACGCAGCGCACATCGACGAAGCCGGCCCGGCGCAGCCAGCGTTCCAAGGCCGGCACCGAGGGTAGGAACCAGACGTTGCGCATCTGTGCGTAGCGGTCCTCGGGCACCAGCGCGGTGTGCTCGTCGCCCTCGACCACCAGCGTTTCGAGCACCAGCTCGCCACCGCGGACCAGGCAGTCCTTCAGGTCGAGCAGGTGATCGATGGGCGAACGACGATGGTAGAGCACCCCCATGGAGAATACCGTCTCGAAGCCTTCGAGCTTGGGTGGCAGCTCTTCCAGGGCGAAGGGCAGGTGCCAGGCGGGCAGTTCCGGCAGGTAGCGCTTCATCGCATGGAACTGGCAGAAGAATAGCCAGTTCGGGTCGACGCCGACCACGCTGTCGGCGCCGGCGCCGAGCATGCGCCACATGTAGTAGCCGTTGCCGCAGCCGACATCGAGGATGCGCTTGCCGGCCAGATCCAGGTGCGGTGCGACCCGGTTCCACTTCCAGTCCGAGCGCCACTCGGTATCGACATGCACACCGAATACATCGAACGGGCCCTTGCGCCACGGCGAGAGCCCCATCAGCGCCTCACGGGTGGTCTGGCGTGTAGCATCGTCACAGGTCGCGTCGAGACGGAAGCATTCGCGCAGCTCGATCTGCGTCGGCATCAGCGCGGGCAGCGCTTCCACGGCACGCCGCCAGCGCGGCAGGTCGCCGTGGCCGATGGCGAGCTTGGCATCCAGTTGCTGCTGAACGCCGTTGGCCCAGGCGGCCAGTGGGGTGCCGGCCAGGCGCCAGGCGAGGGAGGTCAGGTCGAGATTCATGGCAGGGCGATCAGCGAAGCGAAGTTCAGGCATTGGAACCAGGGCACAACCTTGGAAAAGCCGGCCTCGAGCAGCCGCTGGCGATGGGTTTCCAGACTGTCGGGTTTCATCACGTTCTCGATGGCGCTGCGTTTCTGGGCGATCTCCAGTTCGCTGTAGCCATTGGCACGCTTGAAGGCGACGTGCAGGCCGGTCAGCAGCTGTTGCTCGCCGTCGTCCTCGAAACGCAGTTTCTCCGACAGGATCAGCGCGCCGCCCGGCACCAGGGCCTGGCGAATGCGGCCGAGCAGGGCCGGGCGCTGTTCGGGGGCGATGAACTGCAGGGTGAAGTTCAGCGCCACCAGCGAGCAGGGCTGGAACTCCAGGGCGAGGATGTCGGCCTCGATCACCTCCACCGGCAGCAACTCCTGGAACATCGAGTCCTGGGCGTGGAGGTACTCGCGACAACGCTCGACCATCGCACTGGAGTTGTCCACCGCGATCACCTGGCAGTTGTTCTGGCTGACGTGCCGACGCAGGGCCTGGGTCACTGCGCCCAGCGAACAGCCGAGGTCGTACAGGCAGGTACCGGCCTGGGCGAACTGTGCGGCAATCACGCCGATGTTCTCGACGATTGTCGGGTAGCCGGGCACCGAGCGCTTGATCATGTCGGGAAACACCCGCACTACGTCCTCGTTGAAGACGAAGTCGGGTACCTGGGCCAGGGGCTGGGCGAACAGACGGTCGGGATCGTGGCTCACGTTGGTGGCGGCGTGCTGGAAAACGGGGCCGCATTGTAGCGGAAAGCCGCCCTCTGGCCGTGCTTCAGCGTACCTCGATCCGACAATCGAACAGCCCGGCCGGCTCGCCTTCGGCTTCCCAGGGGCGTTGATAGGTGAGGTAGAGGCGACCACTGCCGGGCCGCTGCGCCTCGAAGCGCCAGGTAGAGAGCCCGTCGCCGCCGATCACGTCGTCGTTCGGATTGCTGTAGACCTCGGGGCCGAGGCTGCGCAGCTGTTCGGTGGCGGCCTCGCGCAGCAGCCAGCGATACCCGGTGGCCGGATTGCTCGGCAGGCTGACGATCAGCTGTTGGCCGGTCTGCAGCGTCTGCGGGCAACGGTGATCGTCACCGAGCACAACGCTCGAGGGCGTACGGTTGTCGCTGGCGCAGGCGGCCAGCAGCAGGAGGCTGGTGGGCAACAGTAGACGAGGGACGTCGAACGACATGAGCGGCACCGATCAGAAGTGAACCGGAAGGATAGCCAAAAGCGGCCGGGAGCAGCCAGGCGAGGCCAGACCGCCGAGCGGGAAGCCCGGCGTGAAAGACCAGCCCCGGCGCTCGCCCCGGACAACCGGTGCCATGACGCCGGTTGCCGAGGCGTTTAGAAGAGCACTTTGGCGACGTCGGCGAAGCGCCTGGCGAAGTGCACTGTCAGGCCTTCCTTCAGATAATCCGGCAGCTCCTCGAAGTCGCCGCGGTTGGCTTCCGGCAGGATCAGCTCGAAAATCTTCTGCCGCCGCGCCGCGATCACCTTTTCGCGCACTCCGCCAATCGGCAATACGTGGCCGGTCAGCGTCAGCTCGCCGGTCATGGCCACGCCTTTCTTCGGCGGCTGGTTGCGTGCCAGCGAAAGCAGCGCGCTGGCCATGGTGATGCCGGCGCTGGGGCCATCCTTCGGCGTGGCGCCCTCGGGGACATGCAGGTGCACGAAGGCCTGGTCGAAGAACGCCGGGTCGCCCTTGAAGGTCTTCAGGTTCGAGCTGACGTAGCTGTAGGCGATCTCCGCCGATTCCTTCATCACGTCGCCGAGCTTGCCGGTGAGCTTGAAGCCGCGGTTGAGCGTGTGGATGCGCGTGGCCTCGATCGGCAGCGTCGCGCCGCCCATGCTGGTCCACGCGAGGCCGGTGATCACGCCGACGCCGGAGAGCACCTGTTCGCTGCGGAACACCGGTTTGCCGAGGTAGCTTTCCAGGTCCTTCGGCGTGATCTTCAGCTCCGCTTGCGGGTCTTCCAGCAGCTTGACCACCGCCTTGCGCACCAGCTTGCCCAGCTGCTTCTCCAGCTGGCGCACTCCGGCTTCGCGCGCATAGCCTTCGATTACCGCTTTCATGGCGCTGTCGCTGATGGCCAGGCGTTGCTTGGGCACGCCGGTCTTGTCCAGCAGCTTGGGCCACAGGTGACGCTTGGCGATGGCCAGCTTCTCCTCGGCGATGTAGCCGGACAGGCGGATCACTTCCATGCGGTCGAGCAACGGGCCTGGAATCGAGTCCAGGGTGTTGGCCGTGCAGACGAACAGCACCTTGGACAGGTCCAGACGCAGGTCCAGGTAATGGTCGAGGAATTCGACGTTCTGCTCCGGGTCCAGCGTCTCCAGCAGCGCCGAGGCCGGATCGCCCTGGTAGCTGCTGCTGAGCTTGTCGATCTCGTCGAGCATGATCACCGGGTTCATCACCTCGACATCCTTGAGCGCCTGCACCAGCTTGCCGGGTAGCGCGCCGATGTAGGTGCGACGGTGGCCCTTGATCTCCGCCTCGTCACGCATCCCGCCGACGCTGAAGCGATAGAACGGCCGGCCGAGGGATTCGGCGATGGACTTGCCGATGCTGGTCTTGCCCACGCCCGGCGGGCCGACCAGCAGCACGATGGAGCCGGCGATCTCGCCCTTGAAGGCGCCGACGGCGAGAAACTCGAGGATGCGGTTCTTGATGTCGTCGAGGCCGGCGTGATGCTTGTCGAGCACCTTGCGGGCGCGCTTGAGGTCGAGCTTGTCCTGACCGTGCACGCCCCAGGGCAGCGCGGTGGCCCAGTCCAGGTAGTTGCGGGTGACGGCGTATTCCGGCGAACCGGTTTCGAGGATCGACAGCTTGTTCAGTTCCTCGTCGATACGCTTCTGCGCAGCCGGCGGCACCACCTTGCCTTCCAGACGGGCGCGGAACTCGTCGGCATCGGCGCTCTTGTCGTCCTTGGTGATGCCCAGCTCGCGCTGAATGATCTTCAGCTGTTCCTTGAGGAAAAACTCGCGCTGGCGCTCGCCGATCTTGCGATTGACCTCGCCGGTGAGCTCCTTCTGCAGGCGTGCGACTTCGACCTCCTTGCGCAGCAGCGGCAGCACCTTCTCCATGCGCTTGAGTACCGGCACGGTGTCCAGCACTTCCTGCAGCTCGACGCCGGGCGCGGTGGTCAGCGCCGCAGCGAAGTCGGTCAGCGGCGAAGGGTCGTTGGGGCTGAAGCGGTTGAGGTAGTTCTTCAGCTCTTCGCTGTACAGCGGGTTGAGCGGCAACAGTTCCTTGATCGCATTGATCAGCGCCATGCCATAGGCCTTGACCTCGTCGCGCGGGTCTTCCTCGGGGCGCGGATAGTCGACTTCGATAGGTAGGGTGGCTTGCGCCGCAGCCAGCCGCGAATGCGCACGCGCGCCATGCCCTGCGCGACGAACTGCAGCTTGCCGCCTTCCTGCGAGGCGTGGTGAACACGGACATGGTGCCGTGCTCCGGCAGGCTGTCCGGGTCGAAACTGGCGGTGTCGAGCACTGGCGTATCGACAAAGAACAGCGCCAGGCGCTGGTGCGGCGTCTTGGCCACGCGCTGCAGGGTTTCTGCCCAGGGGTCTTCGTTGACGATCACCGGTAGCACCTGCGCCGGGAAGAACGGGCGGTTGTGAACCGGGATCACGTAGAGCTTGTCCGGCTGGTTCTGGTCGGGCAGCACCAGCCCGTTGGACGAAATGATTTCCTGCTCGGTGTTGTTCGCGTCGTCGTTCATGCGGCACCTGGTACGGGGACTTGCCGATGAAGATGGGTAGTGTGGGCGGCGTTTTCAATGCCGGCCGGGCATGGCGGCCCTCCGGCAGTTTCGTTACAGTGCCGGGACGCCCGAGGTGCCTTGCCATGCTCAACGCCCGACTGATTCGCCTGGATGACCAGGCCCACAAGCACGCTCACGACTATCACCAGTTGGTGATGTCGGTGGCCGGTCGCGCCGAGTTCGAAGTCAACGGCTCGGGCGGCGAGGTCTGCCGCATGCGCGCTTGCGTGGTGCCAGGCGATGCGGACCATGGTTTCGCCGGGGTGGGCGACAACCGCATGCTGATCATCGACCTCGACGAGCAGGATGATCTCGACGACCCGGAGTTGCTTGCGCGCTTGTTCGAGGCGCCGCGCTACCCGGCCCTGGATGCCGATTTCCAGCATTTGCTGGCCTATGCCGAGGCCGAGCTGGCGCGCTATGGCAGCGATCCGCTGCTGGCCCGGGCGCTGGGCGGGGTGCTGCTGAGAGCGCTGCACCTGCGGCTGTTCGGCGAGCAGCCCGTGCGGCGTGTCGGGCCGCTGGACCTGGAGCGGCTCGACGCACACATCCGCCAGCATCTGTCGCGGCGCATCACGGTCGCCGAGCTGGCACAGGTTGCCTGCCTGAGCCCGAGCCACTTCCACGTCCAGTTCAAGGACAGCGTCGGGCTGACGCCCCATCAGTATCTGCTCAAGAGCCGTCTCGATCGTGCCGCACATCTGTTGCGCGAAACGCCGCTGCCGCTGGCAAGAATCGCCGAGGAGTGCGGTTTTTCCAGCCAGAGCGCACTGACCACGGCGACCCGCCGCTACCTCGGGCTGACGCCCAGGAGCCTGCGCCGGGCGGACTGACCCGGCGACCGCCGTCATTCCGGCCCGCCCAGGCGCCGCGACAGCTGCAGCGACTCCCAAGCCTGCTGTAAAAAAACCGTAGCTTTTCGCAAGATCGCGCGGCGCGCCTGCCTCTACATTCCGTTTCCGCTCGTTATGCCCGCTCGGTTCGCTCACCGGGGCGGTCGCATTGGGCTAGACCTATAACAGCAAAAAACCAACGGAGGAGCGGCGCGATGTTTCAAGCCAGTCATGTGCTGGGCGATACCTTCGCCAGCCAGAAAGCCGCTGAGTTCTTTCCCCAGATCAGTGCCAACTACAGCGTCGAGGAGGCCGCCTATCTCGACCAGCTGCTGACCCTGGCCGACCCCGGCGAGGCCGGCGTGGCGCGTGTCCGTGAGCGTGCCCGGGCGCTGATCCAATCCGTGCGCAGCCGCGACAACGCGGTCGACACCCTTGACGCCTTGTTGCGTCAATACAGCCTCGACACCCAGGAAGGGCTGATGCTCATGTGCCTGGCCGAGGCGCTCTTGCGCGTGCCGGACCCGGCCACCGCCGATGCGCTGATTCGCGACAAGCTCGGTGCTGCCGAATGGGAGCGGCATCTGGGGCAGAGCGACAACGTGCTGGTCAACTTCGCCGCCTGGGGGCTGGTGATGACCGGCAAGGTGGTCGATCCGGATACCGCCGACGGCCGTCCCAAGAGCGTGCTGGGGCGGTTGTTGCAACGCTCCGGTGAGCCGGTGATTCGGGCCGCGATGAATCAGGCGATGAAGCTGATGGGCAAGCAGTTCGTGCTCGGCCGCAGCATCTCGGAAGCCCTGAAGAATGGCCGGGCCGAGCGCGAGAAAGGCTATAGCTATTCGTTCGACATGCTCGGCGAAGCAGCGCTGACTGCTGGCGACGCCGAAAAATACCTGACCGACTATCGCCAGGCGATCGAGCGGGTAGGGGCCGAGCCGCAGGTCGGCCCTGGGCCGCGGCCGTCGATCTCGATCAAGCTCTCGGCGCTGCACCCGCGCTACGAGGTTGCCCAGCGCGACCGCGTGCTGACCGAGCTGTTCGCCAGTGTGCGCGAGCTGGCGGTATTGGCCCGCCGTCTGGATGTCGGCATTACCATCGATGCCGAGGAAGCCGATCGCCTCGAGCTGTCGCTCGAGCTCTTCGAGAAGCTCATGCGCGACCCCGCCATCGCCGGCTGGGGCGAGTTCGGCCTGGTGGTGCAGGCCTATTCCAAACGCTGCCTGCCGGTGCTGGTCTGGCTCACTCTGCTGGGTCGCGAGCTTGGCGCGCGCATTCCGCTGCGACTGGTCAAGGGCGCCTACTGGGACAGCGAAATCAAGCAGTGCCAGGTCCAGGGGCTTGACGGCTACCCGGTCTACACGCGCAAGGAAGGCACCGATACCTCCTACCTGGCGTGCGCCCGCTACCTGCTTTCCGAGCATACGCGCGGGGTGATCTACCCGCAGTTCGCCAGCCACAACGCGCACACCGTCAGCTGCATTCTCGACATGGCCGAGCAGCTCGGTGAGCCGCGTGATTTCGAGTTCCAGCGCCTGCACGGCATGGGCGACGCGCTGTACGACACGGTGCTCGAGCAGCACCGCCGCAACGTGCGCATTTATGCGCCGGTCGGCGAGCACAAGGACCTGCTGCCCTATCTCGTCCGCCGCCTGCTGGAGAACGGCGCCAACTCATCCTTCGTACACCAGCTGGTCGACCCACGGGTGCCGATCGAGTCGCTGATCGATCACCCGGTCACCCAGCTGCGCCGCTTCGCGAGCCCAGGCAATCCACGCATTCCATCGCCGCGGGCACTGTTCGGCACCCGCAAGAATTCGCAGGGAATCAATATGAACATCCAGGAACAATGGCAAGCGCTGGCTGCCGCCTACCAACCTTCCTCGACCGCCAGTGGCAGGCGGCGCCGGTGATCGGCGGCGAGCGCCAGCCGGGCAATGAGCAGGCCGTGCGCTGCCCCTATGAGTTGGGCAAGGTGGTCGGCACGGCGAAGTTCGCCACGGCCGATCAGGCACGCCAGGCGCTCGACGGGCTGACGGAGGCTTGGCCGCGGTGGAACGCTACGCCGGTCGACGCGCGTGCGGCCATTCTCGAGCGCCTCGGTGAGCTGCTCGAGGCCAACCGCGCCGAGCTGATGGCACTCTGTACGCTGGAAGCCGGCAAGTCCTTGCAGGATGGCATCGATGAGGTGCGCGAGGCGGTGGACTTCTGCCGCTATTACGCCCAGCAGGCGCGCCTGAAGCTGGGCCGCGAGGAACTCAAAGGGCCGACCGGCGAGCGCAACGAGCTGTTTCACGAGGGGCGTGGCGTGTTCGTCTGCGTCAGCCCGTGGAACTTCCCGCTGGCCATCTACCTGGGCCAGATCACCGCGGCGCTCGTGGCCGGCAACACGGTGCTGGCCAAGCCTGCCGAGCAGACCAGCCTGATCGCCGCGCGCGCGCTGGAGCTGATGTTCGAGGCCGGTCTGCCGAAGGACGTCATCGCCCTCCTGCCAGGCGACGGTGCGACGCTCGGCGGCGTGTTCTGCCGCGATCGGCGCGTGGTCGGCGTGTGCTTCACCGGTTCGACCGAGACTGCGCGGATCATCAACCGCCAGCTGGCCGAGAAGGAGGGCGCGATTGCCACGCTGATCGCCGAAACCGGCGGGCAGAACGCGATGATTGTCGACTCCACCGCATTGCCCGAGCAGGTGGTCAAGGACGCCCTGGCCTCGGCCTTTACCAGCGCCGGCCAGCGCTGTTCGGCGCTACGCGTACTCTATGTGCAGCGTGACATCGCCGACCGGGTGATCGAGCTGATCAAGGGGGCGATGGCCGAGCTGAAGGTCGGGCCGACGCACCTGCGCGAAAGCGATGTGGGCCCGGTGATCGATGAGGAGGCGCGCGACGGCCTGCTCGCGCATGTCGAATCGCTCAAGGCGCAGGGCCGCCTGATTGCCGAGGCACGTCTGCCCGAAGGGCTCGACGGCTATTTCGTGGCACCGGTGGCCTTCGAGATCGGCGGCATCGAGGAGCTCAAGAAGGAGCATTTCGGCCCGATTCTGCACGTTGTGCGCTACGATGCCGCCGATCTGGAGAAAGTGGTCGCGGCGATCAACGCTACCGGTTACGGGTTGACCCTGGGTGTCCACAGCCGCAACGAGGAGACCGCCGAGCGCATCGAGTGGCTGGCGCGGGTCGGCAATCTATACGTCAACCGCAACCAGGTTGGTGCGGTGGTCGGGGTTCAGCCGTTCGGTGGCTGCGGATTATCCGGCACCGGCCCCAAGGCGGGCGGCCCTAGCTACCTGCTGCGTTTCGCCAACGAACGCACCACTTCGACCAATACCACGGCAGTGGGCGGCAATGCGTCGTTGCTCTCGCTGGGCGACGACTAGAGGCGACAGCGGCCGGCGGCAGCTGTCGCCGGCCTGACAACAACGAGATGACTTGGCGCACGCTCTTGCGCCATTGGCGGGCCGCTTTGGTCTGCCGCCGGTGATGGCGCCTTAGCCGTCGCCCTCTGCCAAGATGAGCGCGGTCTCATCGAACAACAACTAACGAGGGACAACAAGTGAGCGTCACAACCCCTACGCTGATCACGTTCGTGGTCTATATCGCGGCGATGATCCTGATCGGTTTCATCGCCTATCGCGCCACCAAAAACTTTTCCGACTACATTCTCGGCGGCCGCAGCTCGGCAGCTTCGTCACCGCGCTGTCGGCTGGCGCCTCGGACATGAGTGGCTGGTTGCTGATGGGCCTGCCCGGCGCCATCTTCGTCTCCGGGCTGTCGGAGAGCTGGATCGCGATCGGCCTGATCGCCGGCGCCTGGCTGAACTGGCTGTTCGTGGCCGGTCGCCTGCGCGTGCATACCGAGCACAACCACAATGCGCTGACGCTGCCGGACTACTTCTCGCACCGCTTCGAGGACGAGAGCCGGATGCTGCGGATCTTCTCCGCGCTGGTGATCCTGGTGTTCTTCACCATCTACTGTGCTTCCGGCATCGTCGCCGGGGCGCGGTTGTTCGAGTCGACCTTCGGCCTGGAGTATTCCACGGCGCTTTGGGTGGGCGCCGCGGCGACCATCCTCTATGTATTCATCGGCGGCTTCCTCGCCGTGAGCTGGACCGACACCGTGCAGGCGACGCTCATGATCTTCGCACTGCTGATCACGCCGCTGTTCGTCATCCTTGCGCTCGGTGACATGGGCTCGGTAATGGCGACCATCGAGGCACAGAACCCGGCGAATTTCGACATGTTCCGCGGGCTGTCCTTTGTCGCGATCATCTCGCTGCTGGCCTGGGGCCTGGGCTACTTCGGGCAGCCGCACATCCTGGTGCGCTTCATGGCGGCCGCTCGGTCAAGACCATCCCGAATGCGCGTCGCATCGGCATGACCTGGATGATCCTGACCCTCGCCGGCGCAGTCGCAGTGGGGTTCTTTGGCATCGCCTATTTCGCCGACCATCCGGATCTGGCCGGCCCGGTCAGCGCCAACGGCGAGCGGGTGTTCCTCGAGCTGACGAAAATCCTCTTCAACCGTGGATTGCCGGCCTGATCCTCTCGGGCGTGCTCGCTGCGGTAATGAGTACGCTGAGCGCGCAGCTGCTGGTCAGCTCCAGCGCCCTGACCCAGGATTTCTACAAGGCCATGCTGCGCAAGCATGCCTCGCAGCGTGAGCTGGTCTGGGTCGGCCGCGGCATGGTGCTGCTGATCGCGTTGGTCGCCATCGGTATCGCGTCGAACCCCGACAGCAAGGTGCTGGGGCTGGTGTCCTACGCCTGGGCCGGTTTCGGCGCCGCTTTCGGTCCCGTGGTGCTGATTTCGCTGCTGTGGAAGGGCATGACCCGCAACGGCGCGCTGGCCGGCATGCTGGTCGGCGCGATCACCGTGGTGGTGTGGAAGGAGTTCATCGGCCTGGGCCTCTACGAGATCATTCCAGGCTTCATCCTGGCCAGCGCCGCGATCTTCATCTTCAGTAAGATGGGTCCGGCTCCGACGCCGAGCATCATCAAGCGCTTCGAAGAAGCCGACGCCGACTATCGCGCAGGCTGATCCGCCGCCGCCGCGCAACAGAAAGCCCCGCTTGGCGGGGCTTTTTTCGTTTCGTCAGTCGTCGGCGATCAGGTTGGAGCGATCATCGGTCGCGCCGGCGGCGATCAGGTGTTCGGCCTCGTCCTCGGGCACATGCACCCGATGCCCGTCCAAGTGCAGTTCGGACATCCGCGCCTGGGGATCGGTGGTGATGCGCGCATCCATGATCGCACCGCGGTGCGGCTGGCCATCCACCGTGATGACGCAAGTACCGCTCGTGGTATCGATTTCGATTGCCATGGCCATGCCTCCTCTGGGTTCTCGACGGCTCTGCAATTCAGACCCGCCGAGCGGGCAATGCGATCCATCCAGGGGAAAAAAGCCTTAAACGTTACGATATAACATGTTAGATTCCCGGCTCTCTTGCCGACCGCCCACTTCGTTGCGCTGGTCGCCTCGCAGTTTTCGAAACGACAGGAGAGTCGCATGCATCCGAAAAAGAACCCGCTTGCACTGGCCCTCGGGCTGGTCGCATTTCCGTGCGCACAGGCTAGCGAGCCGGTCGAGCTGCCGCCGGTGGTCGTCAGCGCGAGCGCCTTGGGCAGTGCACGCGAGGCAATGACCACCGCTGCTCAGGTGGTCGAGGGCGATGAACTGGTGCTGCGGCGCGAGGCGACATTGGGCGAGACGCTCGATCATCTGCCGGGCGTGCGCTCCAGCAGCTTCGGCGCTGGCGCGGCGCGACCAGTGATCCGCGGGCTGGATGGCGCACGGGTCAAGGTTCTGAGCCATGGCGTCGAGCTGCTCGACGCTTCCACCATCAGCCCCGATCACGCGGTGACCAGCGAGCCGTTGCTGGCCGAGCGCATCGAGGTGCTCAAGGGCCCGGCGACGCTGCTCTACGGTGGCGGCGCCATCGGCGGCGTGGTCAACGTGATCGACAAGAAGATCCCCACCCGCGTGCCGGAGAAGGGCTACGAAGGCGAGCTGGAACTGCGCACCAACAGCGTCGCCAACGAAGGTGCCGGGGTGTTCGGCATCACTGCCGGCAGCGGCCACTTCGCCGTCCGCGCCGAGGGCACCAAGCGCCAGGCCGACCCCTATGAAATCCCCGGTTCGCCAGACAAGCAGGAAGGCTCCTACAACAACACCGACAGCTTCAACCTGGGCGCCAGCTTCATCGGCGAGCGCGGCTACATCGGCGCTGCCTACGGTGAGCAGAACAACCGTTACGGGCTGCTGGCCCACGAGCACGCCGATTGCCACACCCACGGCAGCGACTGGCATTGCGGCGGTCACGATGACCACGACGATGATCACGAGCACGAACATGGCGGCGTGCCTTATGTCACATGCGTCAGAAGCGCTGGGATCTGCGTGGCGAGCTGAGCGATCCGCTGCCGGGCTTCGAACTGGCGCGGCTGCGTGTCGGCCACAGCGACTATCAGCACAAGGAAATCGAAGGTGGTGAAGTGGGCACCCGCTTCAACAACGATGCCACCGACGCGCGCCTGGAACTGACCCATCAGCCGCTGTTCGGCTGGCGCGGTGTGCTCGGCGCGCAGACCCTGCGGCGCGACTTCGAAGCTTGGGCGAAGAGGCCTACGTGCCGCAGACCCTGACCCGCAACCGCGGCTTGTTCCTGCTCGAGGAATACACCGCCGGCGCCTGGCGCTACGAGCTCGGCCTGCGCCACGAATGGCAGGACATCGATGCCGATGGCCGCCGGATACCGATCACAGCGGCACCTCGATGTCCGCCGGTGCGGTCTGGACCTTTGCTCCGCAGTATTCGCTGGGCTTTGCGCTGTCGCGCTCGCAACGCCTGCCGACGGCCGAAGAGTTATACGCCAACGGTCCTCACGCGGCGACCCGTACCGTCGAACTGGGCAACGTCGAGCTAAAGGAAGAAACCTCGCACAATGCCGAGCTCACCCTGCGCAAGTTCGCCGGCCGCACGACCTTCAGCCTGAGCCTGTTCCGCAACGAGGTGAACGACTTCATCTACGCCGCCGACACCGGCAACGATATCGGCGGCGGCTACCGCGAGATCGCGTATCGCCAGCAGGACGCCGTGCTCACCGGTGCGGAAGGGGAGGTGCGCTTCCAGGCCAGCGACGCCACTGCGTTCACCCTGTTCGGCGACCACGTGCGCGGCGAGTTGCGCAAGGGAGGAGATGATCTGCCGAGGATGCCAGCCGATCGACTCGGTGTGCGGCTCGACCAACGCCTCACGCCTGCGCTCGATGGCCTGCTCGAGCTCTACCGCGTTCAGCGTCAGGACCGCTTGGCCGATCATGAGACCGAAACCGGTGGCTATAACATGCTGGCGGCCGGCCTTGGCTACCACGGCTCGTTCAACGAGGCGGATTTTCTGCTGTATCTCAAAGGCAGCAACCTGCTCGACGAGAAGGCTCGCCAGCACACTTCCTTCATCAAGGATGAGGTGTTGCTACCCGGGCGCAACCTGACGGTCGGCGTACGGCTGGAGTTCTGAGGCGATCGGGGCAGGCCAGGGTCGAATGCTGGCCTTGGCCTCCCGGCGCTCCAGCGGCGAATCCTTCAGTCGAGCACCTCCGACAGATCGATTCGCCGCCAGCAGGCTTCGGCGACGCTGTACAGCGCGAAGGCGAACAACCCCGCTGCAATTGCCAACAGCAGACTTTCCCCGGCGGGCAACTGCTGTAGCGTTTCGAGGGCTTGCTTGACCCCGGGCGGATCGGTCGGGCTGTATCGGCTGCCGCCGGTCAGCAGCAACGCGGCAATGATCAGCAGCACGCAGCCGCGTGCCGCCAGGCCGATGCGCGATATTGGCCGCACCACGCGCATGGTCTGCTCGTCGCACTGAAAGTAACGCTCGAACTTCGCCCGCCAGGCCTTGATCAGATGAGCAATGCCGGCTCCGAGCGGTATCAGCGCTGCCAGGTACACCAGCCAGCGCGCATGCTGTAGGCCGAGAAAACGCTGCAGCGCATCGGCCTCAGCGCTTCCCCCCGAACCGCTGCCGCCAGACAAGCTGTCCAGGCCGCTGATCAATCCCAGCGTGAACAGCGCCAGCAGCAGATTGACGACGGCACTGCCTAGCAATCCGCCACGAATCAACAGCCCCTTGGCATCGTCGCCATGTCGATCGGTATCGCCAAGACCTTGTGTCAGCCGCCAGGCGACATGCGCAAACAGACCGATAGCCACCAGCCAAAGCAGCACGGCACCGAACGGCTGCGTCAGCAGCTCCTCGATGGCGCCCTTGGTATCCACTGTGCGGGCCGCGCCAAGCGCCGCCAAGCTGCGAAAAAAGCGACGATGCCATACACCAGCCCACGCGCCGCATAACCGCTACGCGCCAGCCAGACGACGCCTCTGGTTACCTGCATGCTCACCCTCCGGGTCTGCCAATAGGCTTTTCAGTGGGACGCGGTGAGGTACGGTTCGGTTCGATGGCTTGGCGCAACCGTCGACGCGCAAGCGCCGAAAAGGACGGAGGCCGCCAGGAGGGCTGGCGGCTCGCGAGTAGTCACGGCTGGGCCGAAAGTCGTTCGGGCCAAACGAAAAAGCCCTGTAAAAACAGGGCTTTAACGTGCGGTATCTGGAGCGGGCGAAGGGAACAGCACCCGGTCACCAACTCGTTTATTACGAACATTTTTTCCGATCCAGACATCACGGAATGGACTCGATTGTGGACTCAAGTCTTCGGCCTGGTCAACGCAGGCCGTTGCGGGTGATCCAAAGCGAGCCAAGCACATCCATCAACAGCCAGAGCATCGGATTTCATTCCGAAGTCTATCCGTCTACTGGCACATCACGCCACAGGCCGCAATGGGCAGGCGAGCTACGGCCTCAACGAACCGGCTCATCATCGACCGGCTTGGCCTCGTCTTTCACTCGCGCGAGGAACCGCTTCATGGGCTCCGAGGGTTCGCCCCGGCGGCGCAGCAGGTAGGTAGAGAGCATCGGTGGGGTGCCGGTCAGGGGACGAATGGAGATGTCCGGGCGCTGTAGCGTCTGCACCTGCGAGGCGATGGCGAAGCCGATGCCGTAGCCGGCGCCGACCAGGGTCAGCATCACGCCCAGGCTGGTCACTTCATCGACCAGCTTGAGCGGCGTGCCTGCGTCCTGCAGCATCGCTTGAATCTGATGGCGGCAGCCCGATCCCGATTCGGGATGGCACAGAACCAGCGGGAACTTCAAGCTTCGGCCAGCGGCACCTGGACGTGTGCCAGCAAGGGATGGCGTGCGGGCACGATCACCGACAGCGGATCGGTCCACACCGGCTCGGCGACGAGCCCATCATGCACCGCGTTCGACAACGCAAAGCCGATGTCCAGCAGATCGTTGTGCAGCATCTTGAGCTGCTGCGCGAACGGCAACTCGAAGACGCGAATCTCCAGCTCGGGTTCATCCTCGCGGCTGCGTGCCAGCAAGGTAGCGATGCGGGGCTGCGCCAGGCTGTCGCAGATGGCGATGCGCAGATGGCCTTGGTAGCCCTGCGCCGCGGCCTTGGCGCTCTTGACTGCCTGCTCCACGGTAGCCTGCACGCGCCGGCATTCGCCGAGGAACACCTGGCCGGCCCAGGTCAGCCGCGTCAGGCGTGTGCTGCGGTCGAACAACTGCACGCCGAGCTGGCTTTCCAGGTCGCGCATCGCACGCGACACAGGCGATTGCTCGATGCCCAGACGCTCGGCTGCACGGGCCAGATGCAGTTCTTCCGCAACTGCGACGAAGTAACGCAACAATCTGAAATCCAAGGCCGCCTCCTGTCTGTCTTCTTCTGGTTCGGCCTATCGGACGCCAGCATCTCCTTCCGCATCCCGTTAGCACCTCCTTCGGTGGCATCGCGTCAAAGCCTCATGCCCGCTCGGAACAGGCAGCGCACAGCCCGGGCAGTGAACGCTGATGGTCAGTGCCTGCTGATGCCAGGGAGGGCAGCCCGGCGACGTGGCACAGGTGTTCCTGCAAACCGGGGTCCACGAAGACGATGCTTGTGCGCAACGCTGGCAAGCCAGCCGGCGCGCCCACGCACCAGTTCCGGCAGTCCGACAAGACCGGATAGACCGCCCTAGCAACTGCATGGCTGGATGCTCAGGCACGCTGCAAGAGTTCGTCCGGCACTCGATACACCGTGCCGATGCCGACACGCGCACCCCACTCGATCAGTGTCCGAATGACATCTTCCGCCGCCATTGGCGCCTGAGCTCTTTCGAGCACCTGCATGATACAGATACGTTTCACCGTCGGGCACCGCGCGCAGGCGCTCACGCTTGCTGAAGTCCGCGCTCAGTGCCGCCGACGACGACACGCCGACGTCTGGGCGGGCGTGCCGATGCAGTTTCATGGGGGCCTTCGAATAACCGGCCTCGCCTGGACACTCGCCGTCTCGTGCCGGCGACAGAAGGCCGGATGGCGGCGACTGGAGAGCCTCTGTGACAGGCATCGCCACCGGGAGAAGCACTCATGCGGTTCCCTACAGTCAGAGGAATGGACTCCATTTTCTGGGGAAGCTACATGAAGTTACGCCATCTTCGCTGTTTCATCGCCGTGGCTGAGGAGTTGCACTTTGGCCGGGCGGCGCGGCGGCTGCATGTGGAGCAGTCGCCCCTGTCGCGCACGATTCGCCAACTGGAGGCGGACCTGGGCGTGACGCTGCTGGAGCGCACGCCGCGCGGCGTGCGCCTGACCCCGGCCGGGCAGGTGTTCCTGGAGGAGGCCCGGCGCGTGCTGCTGACCCTTGAGCAAGCCCAGACCAAGGCGCGGGCGGTGGCGGC
>LZQO01000016.1_pt1 | contig 52312 bp, 63 predicted proteins | sample 768571 | NCBI WGS metagenome assembly LZQO01 (sample SAMN05207081, study PRJNA324507) | oil field metagenome | isolation source: sample BH-FW-10 from oil reservoir | place: India: Bombay High | collected 2015-12-01
CCAGGCTCGGCAGCAGCGCCTGGTCGCCGGCCCTTCGACGCGCGCGCCGTGCCGAGCAGGAAGGCGAGCACGAAGATCATCTCGCGGGTCACGCCCAGCCCGCCGGCGCCAAGCACCAGGTCACCGCGATCAGCCCCTGCAGGCCCTGGCACAGCGCGGCGACTCGGCGGCGATCGAAGCGGTCGGCAACATGCCCGGTCCAGAGAATGAACAGCAGCCGCGGGGCGAACTCGGCCAGGCCGACGAGGCCGAGGTCGAGCACGCTGCCGGTCAGTTCGTACAGGTGCCAGCCGATGGCCACGGCCAGCATCTGGAAGCCGCTGGCGGTGAACACCCGGGCGAACCAGTAGCGAATGAAGGGGCGCTGCTGACGCAGCAGTGGTTTGACGGACGAGGACATCGGGTGGTCGCCGGCAGGGCAGGGCCGGCCAGCCTAGCATGCCGGCCGCGCCGTTCAGCCGGCGGCGCTGTCGGCGAGCAGGCCGCGCTCGGCAAACACCGCCCTGGCGGTGCTCATGCCGTTGAGTGCAGCGGGAAAACCGGCATAGACGGCCATCTGGATGATCACTTCGATGATCTGCTCGGGGGTGCAGCCGACATTCAGGGCACCATGCAGATGCACGGCCAGCTGAGGCTGGCAGTGGCCGAGCGCGGTCAGTGCCGCGACGGTGGCCAGCTCGCGCTGCGCCAGGTCGAGGCCGGGCCGCTGGTAGATGTCGCCGAAGGGAAATTCGATGACGTAGCGGGCCAGGTCCGGGGCGATCGCCTGGAGGCTGTCGATGACCTTGCGGCCGGCTTCGCCGTCGATGCGTTCAAGTGTGGCCAGGCCTTCGCGGTAGCGGGTGGATGCGGGCATGTTTTCGTCCTCTGCGGGGTAGATGACGAAAAGCCTGCGCCCTGGAGTGAACTCCAGGTCAAGCGTCGGTGGGGTGGCGGTACAGCTCGATCTTCGCCTGCAGGGCGGCGAGGTGCTCGCGGTCACGCGCCAGGCGCGCCTGCAAGCGTTGCGCATGGGCCTCGAGCAGCGCCTGGCGGGCGGCGCGTGTGGCGTCGCCCTGCTCGCGCAGGTCGGCGTAGCGAAGGATGTCGCCGAGCGCCATGCCGGTGTCCTTCAGGCGCAGGATGAAGCCGACCCATTCGACATCGCGCGCACCGTAGACGCGGCGGCCACTGGCGTCTCGCACGGTGTGGCGCAGCAGGCCGATCTTCTCGTAGTAGCGCAGCGTGTCGGCCGACAGCCCGGTGCGTGCGGCGAACTGGCCGATGCTCAGCCGTGGCTCCGCCTCGCTCATCCCTTGATGGCCCGCAGGATGACGAACTTGGGCGTCGCGGCGACCTGCTCGACCTTGCCGAACAAGCGCTTGAGCTTGTGGTGGTACCCCAGGTGGCGGTTGCCGACGATCCACAGCTCGCCGCCCTTGGCCAGCGCCGCCCGAGCCTGGGTGAACATGCGCCAGGCGAGGAAATCGCCGACCACCTGCTGCTGGTGGAACGGCGGGTTGCACAGGACCAGATCCAGCGAGGCCGCGGGCTGTTCGGCCAGACCGTCACCGGCGCGGATGTCGGCCGGGCGCTCGCCGTGGATCGCCTGCCAGTTCTCCCGCGCCGACTGCACCGCCATGTAGCTCTCGTCCACCAGGGTCAGCTCGGCCTGCGGATTGCTCAGCGCGTAGACGATGCCGAGCACGCCGTTGCCGCAGCCGAGGTCGGCCACGCGCAGGTTGCCCAAGGCCCGTGGCAGGTGCGGGAGGAGCGCGCGGGTGCCGATGTCCAGGCCCTCGCGACAGAACAGGTTGGCCTGATTGGACAGCTCGATGGACGGCCGCTCCAGGCGGTAGCGCGTCGGATAAGGCGAGACCGGCGCCGGCTGGTCGACTGGCGTGGCGCTGAGCAGACGGGCCTTCTTCACCGCGAGCGAGGCCTGTACCGGGCCGATGTAGCGCTCCAGCAGGTCCCCGGCGGCGCGCGGCAGGTGCTTGATCATGCGCCGGCGATCACCTGGCGCCGGGGGCGAGCTGGCCGTGCAGACGGATCAGCTGTTCCTCGAGCAGCGCCAGGGTCTTCGGCACGCGGATCAGTACGCGATCGAAGGGCCCCGGGGGGTCTCGCTGGCCGGTACGAAGCGCACTGCGTCGGCCGTCAGGGCATTGCGCTCAAGGTTTTTCTGCAGTGCCAGCCAGCCCAGATGCGAGTCGCCGCTGCTGGTCACCTGCGCATGCCCGGCGAGCGAACAGGCCAGCGCACCGAAGGCATCGTTGAGCACCAGCACCCGGGTTTCGCCCGGCAGATGCTGTTCGGCCAGCTGCGTCAGCAGGTATTCGTCGGCCGCGTCGAAGGCCTGCAGCGGCTCGTTGGGCTGCTCCGGCTGGCGGACCAGGTCGAGGCTGGCGAGGGGCGTTTGCAGAATAGGCATGAGAACTGGCGGTGTTTGTCGACGTCGGAAAGAGGTATCAAGACGCTATACGGGCGAGGCCCGAAGACGCTCGGAGGGAGCGAAGTATGACTGCCAGCGAAGAGAAGTTCACCCGCCAGCGGCTGCTCGAAGTGCAGACGCTGACGCCCAACCTGTTCACCCTGCGCACCACGCGCGACCCCGGCTTTCGCTTCACCGCCGGGCAGTTCGCCCGGCTCGGTGTGCGCAAGCCCAGTGGCTGCATCGTCTGGCGCGCCTATTCGATGGTGTCTGCGCCGCATGACGAGTTTCTCGATTTCTTTTCCATCGTGGTGCCGGACGGCGAGTTCACCAGCGAGCTGAGCCGGCTCTCGGTCGGCGACGAGCTGCTGGTCGAGAAGCAGGCCTTCGGCTTTCTCACCCTGGATCGCTTCCCGGATGGGCGCGATCTCTGGCTGCTGGCCACCGGCACCGGCATCGCACCGTTCCTCTCGATCCTGCAGGATTTCGAGGCCTGGCAGCGTTTCGAGCGCATCGTGCTGGTCTACAGCGTGCGCCAGCAGCGCGAGCTGGCCTACCAGCAGTTGATCGCCGACCTGCCGCGGCGTGAGTACCTCGAAGGCCTCGGCGACAAGTTGACCTACGTGCCGGTGGTGACCCGCGAGCAGGTGCCCGGTGCGCTGCACGGGCGCATCACCCAGCTGATCGAGACCGGCGAACTGGAACGCGCCGCGGGCCTGGCGCTGAGCCCCGAGCATTCGCGGATCATGCTCTGCGGCAATCCACAGATGATCGAGGATACCCGTGCGGTGCTGAAGACGCGGGACCTGCAGCTGGCGCTGACGCGACGGCCGGGGCAGGTGGCGGTGGAGAACTACTGGTAGGGCGGCTTGTTCATCTGTGACGCGTGGAAAACCGCTGCGCGCGTTTTCCACCCTACGTTGGCCGGGTACGTGCCGCACTCCCTGCGAGTAGGGTGGATGGCCGAAGCCATCCACGTGGGCGGTGGTTGGGGTTCGAGGCCCAGTCGTTGCCCGCATGGCGCGCGCCAAACGACAGAGCCCCGCCGGGTGACCGGCGGGGCTCTGGCCTTATCGCTAGCGGCTTGCTCGCTGCCGTCAGACCACGCCTGGGCCAGCATGGCGTCGGCGACCTTGACGAAGCCGGCGATGTTGGCGCCTTTGACGTAGTTGATCCGGCCATTTTCCTCGCCGTGCGCGACGCAGGCGTGGTGGATCGACTGCATGATGCCGTGCAGCTTGGTATCCACCTCGCCGGCGGTCCAGTGCAGGCGCATGGCGTTCTGGCTCATCTCCAGACCGCTACAGGCCACGCCCCCGGCATTCGACGCCTTGCCCGGCGCGTAGAGGATGCCGGTCTCGAGGAACAGGTCCACGGCTTCCAAAGTCGACGGCATGTTCGCGCCTTCGGCCACGCAGATGCAGCCATTGTTCAGCAGTGCGCGGGCGTCATCTTCGTCCAGCTCGTTCTGCGTGGCGCAGGGCAGGGCGATGTCGCAGGGCAGGTTCCACGGGCGCTGGCCGGCCAGGTAGGTCGCGCCGAAGTGGGCGCCCATTTCCTCGAGGCGGCCGCGACGGACGTTCTTCAGGTCCATCAGGTAGGCCCACTGCTCGGCTGTCAGGCCATCCGGGAAGTGCAGGGTGCCGCCCGAGTCGGACAGCGAGACGACGCGGCCGCCCAGTTCCATGACCTTCTGCGCGGCATACTGCGCGACGTTGCCGGAACCGGAGATCGCCACGCGCTTGCCGTCGAAGCTGCTGTGGCGGCTCTTGAGCATTTCCTCGGCGAAGTACACGCAGCCGTAGCCGGTGGCTTCCGGGCGGATCAGGCTGCCGCCATAGGCCAGGCCCTTGCCGGTCAGCACCGAGGTGAACTGGTTGGCCAGGCGCTTGTACTGGCCGAAGAGGAAGCCGATCTCGCGCCCGCCGACGCCGATGTCGCCGGCCGGCACGTCGAGGTCGGCGCCAACGTGGCGATACAGCTCGCTCATGAACGACTGGCAGAAGCGCATGACTTCGTTGTCGCTCTTGCCCTTGGGGTTGAAGTCCGAGCCGCCCTTGCCGCCGCCCATGGGCAGCGAGGTCAGGGAGTTCTTGAACACCTGCTCGAAGGCGAGGAACTTGAGTACGCCGAGGTTGACCGAGGGATGGAAGCGCAGGCCGCCCTTGTATGGGCCGATGGCGCTGTTCATCTGGATGCGATAGCCGCGGTTGACCTGGACCCGGCCCTGATCGTCGACCCACGGCACGCGGAAGATGATCGCGCGCTCCGGCTCCACCATGCGTTCGATGATGCCGGCCTGCAGGTAGCGCGGGTTGGCTTCGAGGAAGGGCCAGAGGCTGCGTACCACCTCCTCGACCGCCTGATGGAACTCCGGCTGGTGCGGATCGCGTTGCTTCAGGCGAGCGAGAAAGGAATCAACGGTCTCGAACATGGAAGGGCCTCTCACGTGACCGCGCACGGCAGTCGATCGAAAAATTGGGGTCGGCGACTGTAACAAAGCGTCTTTGCACCGTGAAAGTGCGTTTGCAGGTTGTCTGTTCGTTCATGGTGCGCTCGCATGCACAAAAAAATGACACTGCTGCGTCACTGGCGGAGGACGACAGGCGGCCGGACGCGCGCACGCTCTCGCCTGCGTCTCGGCAACGTTGTGCTGGAACGGCTTGCCGCGGTTTGCGGCGGGCGGCTCAGCGCCGGCAAGGTACTTTGCTACCAGATGTGTCGGAGCGAGTGCCTGGTGGCTCGGTGGCGAGCCGGGGAACAGCTAGGGGAGGGGTTGCCGAGTGCGCTCAGTCGGCGCGCTCGCAGCGATTGCGGCCACTGCGCTTGGCCTTCAGCAGGGCGACATCGGCGCGATTGATCGCCTTGGAGTAGTTCTCTTCGCGCTGCAGTTCAGCCAGGCCTATGCTCACCGTGACCGACAGCGGCTCGTCATTGGCGCGCACGACCAGGGCTTCGAGCGCGCGCCGCAAGCGCTCGGTCACCAGGGCGGCACGCTCCGCGTCGGTCTCGGGCATGAGCACGAGGAATTCCTCGCCGCCCCAGCGTCCGCAGAGGTCGTCATCGCGCAGCTCGGCTTCCATGACCCGGGCGATCTCGATCAGCACCTGGTCGCCGACCTCATGGCCGTAGTCATCGTTGATGCGTTTGAAGTGATCGATGTCCAGCAATGCCAGGCACAGCGGCCGTGTATAGCGCCGGGCCCGCTCGCTTTCCTCGCGCAGCCTTTCGGTGAGCAGGCGACGGTTGGCGATGCCGGTCAGGGCATCGTGTGTCGAGGCTTCCTTCAGCGCGACGTTCAGGTCGCGCATCATGCTCTGGTAGCGATCGGAAATGCGTGCGACCTTTTCCAGCCGGTGCAGCTGCTTCTCGAAGCGCGCGGTCATGCTCAGCTCGCGCTCGCGGGCAATGCTCTGATAGCCGTCGGACAGCCGCGCGATACGCTCGATACGCTCGAGCAGGTCGCGGTGCGCACCCCACAGGCGAGCCAGGGCATCGTGCAGTCGATGCGCCTCGTGCTCCGGTTCGGCCAGCAGTTCGGCGATTTCCTGCTCAAGGGGTTGCGGCCCGCGCATCAGACAGCCTCAGTCTTGGCTCAGAATCGAGAAGGGAAAGGTGCAGTCTTCCTTGAATTCTTCGGCCAGCTCCATGACCCGCTCGTTGCGCGTGTCGTAGTGCCAGTTCACGCCGACCCTGCGGCCCTGCTGGTGTGCGGCCTCGAGCAGGTCGAAGATGTCCATCATGGCCTTGATGCTGCTGGTGTTCAGGTACAGCAGGCGCAGTTCGAGGCTCAGCGGGCGTTCGGCTTCGGCGAGAAAGCGTTCGATCCAGGCAAACACCTGATGAAACAGCTCGTAGGAGTTCTCGGGGTAGGAGTCGCCCTGCATCGAGACGGTGCCGGCGGCCCAATCGGACTGGATGGCAGGAGTGGACTGGCTGCCGGGAATGGAAAAATCGTTCATATCGTGCGTGCTCTGAAAATCAAATGACCGCGCTCAGGCTGATGAAGTGAAGCCCGTCGGTGGCCGGCTGCATGGCTGCACGCAGGGGCTCGCTGGACTTGCGGGCGATGTCGATCAGGCCTAGGCCGGCGCCGGACACGACGTGCTCGTCGCGCGGCTTGCGCAGCTGCTCCTTGTACATGGCCTTGAGCGCCGGCTTGTCCAGCTGCGCCAGGCTGGCCACGGCGGCCAGCAGCATCTCGCCGTCGGCCTGCTCGATCAGGTTGCCGGCCGAAACCACATAGCGGCCCTGCTCATCGCGCGAGACGACCACGGTCGCGCCGGCCTGCTGGTCGCTCCAGTTCTTCCCGCGGGTGTAGTGGCGGATGTTCTGCGTCATCTCGACGTAGACGGCGAACACGTCCATGGCCGAGGACGGGTGCGCGTGCTCGGCCTGCATGTAGTTGCGCAGGGCGTTGCCGATCTCCTCGATCAGGCTGCGCGAGATCGGGCCGTTGAAGCACAGCAGGATCTGCTGCCGGTTGTAGTGTTCGCGCATAGCGAACAGGTCGATGGGTTCCATGGGGACTCCTGGTGGAACTCGTTCAATCGAAGCGAAAGCACAGCATGGTGATGTCGTCGCGCTGCGGATAGTCGCCTTGGTAACGCTCTAGCGCTGCGCTGAATGCCTCGCCCTGCTCGTCGAGCGGCAGGCGCGCGTGCTGACGGATCAACTCCTCGAACCGGCTGTTGCCAAAACCGAAGCCGTCGTCGCCACCGGCCTGATCGAGGAAGCCATCGGTGGTCATGTAAAAGGTCCGCCCGGGTCGCAACTCGACTCGGCTGTTGTGGTACTCACCGGCCCGCTTGTCGGCGATGGCCCGGCGTGCGGCTCGGATCTCCCGGACGTCTTCGCCGTCGCAATAGTAGAGCGCAATCTTCGCCCCGGCATAGACCACCTCGCGCTGCTGCAGATCAACGAAAGCGAGGCCCAGATCCATGTTTGTCGCCAGTCCGCGTGGCATGCCCTCTTCACGAAGCATCCCGCGCACGATCATGTCGGTGCGGCTCAGCGCGGCGGCGGGGTCTTCGATGCCGATGGTATCGAGCGCCTGGTCGATCGCCGCATGCGCGAGCATGGTCATCAGCGCGCCGGGCACGCCGTGGCCGGCACAATCGACGACCCCGAACAGACAGCCCCTTTCGCTCGCCCGGAAAACATAGAAATCGCCGCCCACGACGTCGCGCGGTCGCCAGAGTACGGCATGCCGCTCGCCGAGCGTACTGACCATCTGTCGATTGGGCAGAATGGCGCGCTGGATGATGCTGGCGTAGTCGATCGAGTCGTCGATCTTCTTGTGCGCGGCGGCCATTTCGCGGTTGGCCTGTTCCAGCTCACGGGTACGCTCGCGGACGCGATCCTCGAGCTCGTGAGTATGCCGACGGACCTGCTGGGCCATCGCGCCGAACGCCGCGCTGAGCTCGCCGATCTCGTCGTCGCGATCGGTCGGCAAGGGCGCTCCGTATTCGCCCGCTGCCAGTGCCTGGGCGCTGCGGCGCAACTGGCGCAGGGGCTTGAGCACGCGCTTTTCCACCAGCCAGGCGCCGCCGCCGATGAGCGCGACGATCAGCAGCACGAACAGGGCGATGGCCGGTAGCAGCGGGCGCAGCTCGATGACCTGTGCGGTACTCAGGTCGACCACGCTGGCGACGAACCATTGCAGCTCGGGAATCCAGCTCAGCGCGAGCAGGCGCGGCGCGCCGTTGATCGCCACCTTGAGCATCATCACCTCGCCGGGTGCTTGCCGGGCGTCGCGCATCACGCCCCGCATCTCGGTAGCATCCTCGGGGGCGGTCAACATTCCCAGCAGGCTGGTCGACAACGAGCGCCCCTGCGCGGCATTGAGGGTGACCAGGTCCTGGTCGGGGTGGATCAGGATCGAGCCATAGGCATCGAGCACCATCGACTCGACGCCGCTCTTGTCCGCTGCGGTGAGCTGTTTGACGAAGTGACTCAGGTCCAGGCCGGAACCGACCAGGCCGAGCGCCTGGCCGTCGCTGCCGTGGACCAGTACGTTGAACCAGACCTTCAGCTCGCCGGTGACGACAGAGCGGTCGACATTGATCTGGTAGGGCGTGGTTTCGCGTAACGCCTGGAAGAACCAGGCATCACGGGGGTTGCCCTGTTCGAGTCGATAGCGAGGCTGCTGGCTCGGCTCCTGCCCCGGGCCGTTGGCGTAATAGCCTTGACCGCGGGCGGACGCCGCAAAATAGAGGTGATCGCTGAGGGTTTGCTGAAAGGCTGCGGCCTCCCGAAAGAACAGCTCGCGCCAGGCGGGATCCTGCTCGTTCTGCAGCCAGGCGAGGGTGATCTGCGAGCCAGCCAGGCGCTGGGCGAGTGCCAGCTCGCGCGACACCGGGGCGAACACCCGCTCGCGATTGAGCTGGACGAGGTTTTTCGCATAGGCCTCGCCAAAGCGACTCTGCACCCCTTCGAGTGCCTGGTAGCCAATGAATCCGGCAAAAGCGAACGCCAGCAGGCAGCTGAGCAGCAGAGCCAGCAACGATTTACCACGCAAGCCTAGAGCCGCCATGCGGGGGTCCCTTCGTCCGTCACGAGTTTTCAGACGCGGCGGTGGCACCGCGAGCTGGGCGAGTCGGCCGCCGATTATCCAGCTATTGCAGCAAAACGCCATCACCTGCGGCGATGGCGTTCGAACAAGGGAAGCCCCGGCAGGCTTCCCTCATGGCTCACTGCGCCAGCTTGCGGTACTTGACCCGGTGCGGCTGGGCGGCGGCGTCACCGAGGCGCTTCTTGCGATCGGCCTCGAACTCGGTGTAGTTGCCTTCGAAGAAGTACACCTTGGCGTCGTCCTCGTAGGAGAGGATGTGCGTGGCGATACGGTCGAGGAACCAGCGGTCGTGGGAGATCACGATGGCCGAGCCGGGGAAGTCCAGCAGCGCCTCTTCCAGCGCACGCAGGGTTTCCACGTCGAGGTCGTTGGACGGTTCGTCGAGCAGCAGCACGTTGCCGCCCTGCTTGAGCGTCAGCGCCAGATGCAGGCGGCCGCGCTCACCGCCGGACAGGTCCTTGACGAACTTCTGCTGGTCGGCGCCCTTGAAGTTGAAGCGGCCGACATAGCCGCGCGAGGGCACCTCGTAGTTGCCGACGCGGATCATGTCCAGGCCATCGGAGACCTGCTCCCAGACGGTCTTGTTGCCATCGAGGTTCTCGCGGCTCTGCTCGACGCTGGCGATCTGCACGGTATCGCCCAGTTCGATGCTGCCGCTGTCGGGCTGCTCCTTGCCGGTGATCATGCGGAACAGCGTCGACTTGCCCGCGCCGTTGCCACCGATGACACCCACGATGGCACCTTCGGGATGCTGAAGGAGAGGCCGTCGATGAGCACGCGGTCGCCGTAGCTCTTGGTCAGGTGGTTGACCTCGATGACCTTGTCGCCCAGGCGCGGGCCGGCCGGGATATAGATCTCGTTCGTTTCGCTGCGCTTCTGGAATTCCTGCGACTGCATTTCCTCGAAGCGCTGCAGGCGGGCCTTGGACTTGGCCTGGCGGGCCTTGGCGCCCTGGCGTACCCATTCCAGCTCGGCCTTCATCGCCTTGGCGTGGGCCGCCTCCTGCTTGGCTTCCTGCTCCAGGCGCGCGGACTTCGATTCCAGCCACTGCGAGTAGTTGCCCTCGAAGGGGATGCCATGGCCGCGGTCGAGTTCGAGGATCCAGCCGGCGACGTTGTCGAGGAAGTAGCGGTCGTGGGTGATCGCCACCACGGTGCCCGGGAAATCATGGAGGAAGCGTTCCAGCCAGGCCACCGAGTCGGCGTCCAGGTGGTTGGTCGGTTCGTCCAGCAGCAGCATGTCCGGCGCCGAGAGCAGCAGGCGGCACAGTGCCACGCGGCGCTTCTCGCCGCCGGAGAGGTGCTCGATCCTGGCGTCCCAGGCCGGCAGGCGCAGCGCGTCGGCAGCGACTTCCAGCTGGCGCTCGAGGTTGTGGCCGTCGGCGGCCTGCAGGATGGCCTCGAGCTTGGCCTGCTCGGCGGCCAGGGCGTCGAAGTCGGCATCCGGCTCGGCGTAGGCGGCATAGACCTCGTCGAGGCGGGCCTGGGCGTCCTTGATCTCGCCCACGGCCTCTTCGACGATTTCGCGTACGGTCTTGGCCGGGTCGAGCTGCGGCTCCTGCGCAGGTAGCCGACCTTGATGCCCGGCATGGCCCGCGCCTCGCCGTCGAACTCGGTGTCGACGCCGGCCATGATGCGCAGCAGCGTGGACTTGCCCGCGCCGTTCAGGCCGAGCACGCCGATCTTGGCGCCCGGGAAGAACGACAGGGAGATGTTCTTGAGGATCTCACGCTTCGGGGGCACGACCTTGCTGACCCGATGCATGGTGTAGACGTATTGAGCCATGGAAACAGATGCCCGTGACAGTGGTGAAAAAGCAAGGAAACCCGGCTCGGCAGGGCCGTCCAGGTCAAACGCGCAAAGCTACTCCATTGCTCGGGACAGGGCAAACCGCGCCCGGTTCCAGCTGGCGTCGCCGGCATGAGCGTGGCTCGTGGCCGCTTGACTGGCTTTCATACCGCAGCCTGCACGGATGCGTTAGAATCCGCGCCTTCTTCCCAACTGCCAGCTGATCTCAGAGGACACCCAATGTTCAGCCGTGACTTGACCATCGAACGCTTCGACGCCGAACTCTTCGCTGCCATGCAGCAGGAAGCCCAGCGTCAGGAAGACCATATCGAGCTGATCGCCTCGGAGAACTACACCAGCCCGGCGGTGATGGAAGCCCAGGGCAGCGTGCTGACCAACAAGTACGCCGAAGGTTACCCGGGCAAGCGCTACTACGGCGGTTGCGAGTACGTCGACGTGGTCGAGCAGCTGGCCATCGATCGTGCCAAGGAGCTGTTTGGCGCCGACTATGCCAACGTCCAGCCGCACGCCGGTTCGCAGGCCAACGCCGCGGTTTACCTGGCTCTGCTCAGCGCTGGCGACACCATCCTCGGCATGAGCCTGGCCCACGGCGGTCACCTGACCCACGGTGCCTCGGTATCCTCCTCCGGCAAGCTCTACAACGCCGTGCAGTACGGCATCAACGACCAGGGTCTGATCGACTACGACGAAGTCGAGCGCCTGGCTGTCGAGCACAAGCCGAAGATGATCGTCGCCGGCTTCTCGGCTTACTCGCAGAAGCTCGACTTCCCGCGTTTCCGCGAGATCGCCGACAAGGTCGGTGCGTATCTCTTCGTCGACATGGCGCACGTCGCCGGTCTGGTTGCCGCTGGCGTTTACCCGAACCCGGTACCGTTCGCCGACGTCGTTACCACCACCACCCACAAGACTCTGCGCGGCCCGCGCGGCGGCCTGATCCTGGCCAAGAAGAACGAAGAGATCGAGAAGAAGCTGAACTCCGCCGTCTTCCCGGGTGCCCAGGGCGGCCCGCTGGAGCACGTCATCGCCGCCAAGGCGATCTGCTTCAAGGAAGCGCTGCAGCCCGAGTTCAAGGCTTATCAGCAGCAGGTCGTGAAGAATGCCCAGGCCATGGCCCAGGTGTTCATCGAGCGTGGCTTCGACGTGGTCTCCGGCGGTACGCAGAACCACCTGTTCCTGCTCAGCCTGATCAAGCAGGACATCACTGGCAAGGATGCGGACGCCGCACTCGGCCGTGCCCACATCACGGTGAACAAGAACAGCGTGCCGAACGACCCGCGTTCGCCCTTCGTCACCTCCGGCCTGCGTATCGGTACGCCAGCCGTCACTACCCGTGGTTTCGGTGAAGCCGAGTGCCGCGAGCTGGCCGGCTGGATCTGCGACATCCTCGACAACATGGGCGACGAGTCGGTGATCGACGCGGTGCGAGCCAAGGTCGCGGCTGTCTGCGCCAAGTTTCCGGTGTACGGAAAGTAATCACCGGTCGCTCCAGGAAAGCCCGCGCAAGCGGGCTTTCTGCTTTTTGCGCCGTGCCAACGCTAGACTGTCCGTAGTCGGCAAGGAAGGCATTCGATGCACAAGCGCAGCTCGCGGGTGATTCTCCCGCCTCCGGTGATCTATCTGCTGTTTCTCGCGCTCGCCTGGGGCGTCGAGAGCCTTTGGCCGTTCCCGCTGCCAGACAATCTCTGGACGCGCTATCTGGGGTGGGGACTGATCGACGCCGGTGTGCTGCTGATGCTCTGGGCCGGGCTCCTGATGCTGCGGCGACGGACCACCGTCAACCCCTACGGCACGCCGCGGCGGCTGCTCGCCGATGGACCTTTTCGCTTCTCGCGCAATCCCATCTATCTGCCGATACGCTGATCTACGGCGGCGTGGCGTTGCTCTGGGGCAGCCTGTGGCCATGGCTGCTGTTGCCCGCGCTGATCGTCGTGATGCAGCGTGGCGTGATCGGGCATGAAGAGCGCCTGCTGGGCGAGCTGTTCGGCGAGGAGTACCGTGACTACTGCCGGCGCGTCAGGCGCTGGCTCTAGCTGGCAGGGCCAGGGAGGAGAACCATGCAAGACAATTCCGAGCGTCGCCGCTTTCAGCGGATCGGATTCGAGGCCGAAGCCCTGTTAAGCCAGGGTGAACGAGAATGGACGGTGCGCGTCCACGACCTGTCGCTCAAGGGGCTGCTGGTCGAGTGCCCGGTTGGCGGGGCCGTGCAGAAGGATCTGCCGCTACAGGCGAGCATCCGCCTGGCCGCCGATGTGCAGGTCGAGATGGAAGTGTTGCCGGCGCACGAGCATGACGGCCTGCTCGGCCTGGCCTGCCAGCACATCGATCTCGACTCGATGACTCACCTGCGTCGCCTGGTCGAGCTCAACCTGGGCGATACTAGCCTGCTTGAGCGTGAGCTCGCCGCGCTGGGCGCCTAATCGGTCATTCGAACAGGGCGTCGAGGGCCTGCTCCAGGCGGGTCACGGCAATGATCTGCAGGCCGGGCGGGGCCTCCTTCGGCGCATTGCCCTTGGGCACGATGGCGCGCTTGAAGCCGTGCTTGGCGGCTTCCTTCAGGCGTTCCTGGCCGCTCGGCACCGGGCGGATCTCACCGGACAGGCCCACCTCGCCGAACACCAGCAGGTCGGTATCCAGCGGGCGATTGCGCAGGCTGGATATCACCGCAGCCATCAAGGCGAGGTCCGCAGCGGTCTCCAGTACCTTCACGCCGCCGACCACGTTGATGAACACGTCCTGATCGTAGGTGGGGATGCTGCCGTGGCGGTGCAGCACGGCCAGCAGCATGGCCAGACGGTTCTGATCCAGGCCCAGGGTGACGCGGCGCGGGTTGGCCAGGTGGCTGGTGTCGACCAGCGCCTGCACTTCCACCAGCATCGGCCGGGTGCCTTCCCAGGTCGCCATCACCACGCTGCCGGGCACCGCTTCCTGGGCGCGGGTGAGGAAGATCGCCGAGGGTTGGTGACTTCCTTCAGGCCCTTGTCGGTCATGCCGAACACGCCCAGCTCATTGACCGCGCCGAAGCGGTTCTTCACTGCGCGCAGCAGGCGCAGGCGGCCATCGGATTCGCCCTCGAAATACAGCACGGTGTCGACCATGTGCTCGAGCACGCGCGGGCCGGCCAGCGCGCCTTCCTTGGTGACATGGCCGACCAGAAAGATCGCCGTGCCGCTCTGCTTGGCGAAGCGCACCAGCAGCGCTGCGCTCTCGCGCACCTGGGCCACGCCGCCCGGCGCCGACTGCAACTGCTCGGTGAAGATGGTCTGGATCGAGTCGATGACCATGACCTTGGGCTTTTCCAGCCGCGCGGTGGCGATGATCGATTCGATGCAGGTCTCGGTCATGACCTTGAGCTTGTCCTGCGGCAGGTCGAGGCGCCGTGCGCGCATGGCCACCTGTTGCTGGGATTCCTCGCCGGTGACGTAGAGCGCCGGGAAGCGCTGGGCGATGGCGCAGAGCGTCTGCAGGAGGATCGTGGATTTGCCGATACCCGGATCGCCACCGATCAGCACCACCGAGCCGTCGACCAGGCCGCCGCCGAGCACACGGTCGAGTTCGCCGGAGGCGTGGAGAAGCGCGGTACTTCCTCGACGCTGACCTCGGCCAGGGTCTTGATGTTGGCCTGGTCTCCGGCCCAGCCGGCACGCCCCGAGGCAGCTGGGGTGGCCTCGACGACCGTTTCCACCAGGGTGTTCCAGGCGCCGCAGTCGCCGCACTGGCCGGCCCACTTGGGGAAGGTCGAGCCGCATTCGGTGCAGCCATACATGCGCTTGGCCTTGGCCATGGGAAACTCCGGTCGAGGAAAGGATCCGCATGATAACGGCTGGCTTGATCGCCATCAGCTACAAGGCCACGGCCGCCGCGCGAGACTGTCAACAAAACGCACAGGAGTCTTTGCGATGCGCTATCTGCTGTTTGTTCACCTGCTGGGGGCGAGCGTCTGGGTCGGCGGCCATCTGGTGCTGCTGTTCAGCGTGCTGCCGGGTGCTTTGCGTGGGCGCGACCCGCAGCCGGTGCGGCGATTCGAGCAGCTCTACGAGCGTGTCGGTGTGCCGGCCCTGGTGGTGCAGGTGGTGACCGGACTCTGGATGGCGAGCCTCTGGCTGCCGCACGGGCAATGGCTCGACAGCAATCCGATCGCCCGGTTGATTCAGGGCAAGCTGCTGCTGCTGGGGCTGACCGCCGTTCTGGGGCTGCATGCACGGCTGGCGTTGATTCCGCGGCTCGATGGCAAGCGTCTGCCTCAGCTGGGCCTGCACATTCTGCTGATCACCTTGACCGCCGTGGCGTTCGTCTGGGTAGCGTCGGTTTTCGCTTCGGCGGGCTCTTCTAGCGCACGGCGTGCGGAAACGAAAGGGCCCGCCTAAGCGGGCCCCGGAAGTGCACGGCGGTTCAGCCGCAGCAGCCGCCGCAGCAACTGCCCGAGGCTTTCTTGAGGTCGCGGGCAATCTCGTCCTTGAGCGCGACGCGCTGCATTTTCAGCTCATTGAGCGTTGCGTCGTCCAGCGTGTCGATGCCGTCTTCGACGCGGCAGATGCGCTTGTCCAGTTCCTCGTAGTCGTCCGCCTTGCGGGCGAACGCCGTGTCCTGCTGGCGCAGCCGCTGGAGCTGCTCGCGCTTTTCGGGGAAGTCCTTGATCAGGGGATGATGGTCAACGTGCATGGAAGCGCTCCAGATGAGAGGGGTGGCTAACATAACGCCCTGCCTGGGCCGTTGCTTTTGATCGCGATCAAGCCGCCGCGAAGCAGCGCCGCGCCTCGCTGCACCTGTTGCTCTGGCCCGCGCGCCCGAGCGCCGTCTATGCTTGGCCTGATCGGGGAACCCTTGGCGGTACGCTCCGGTCAACGCAGCGGTCAATCACCTTCTGGAACAGGAATTCAAGATGAGCCTTCTCAACGAGTTCAAGGCCTTTGCCGTTCGGGGAAATGTCGTCGACATGGCGGTCGGGATCATCATCGGCGCGGCGTTCGGCAAGATCGTCTCGTCGTTTGTTGGTGATGTGATCACTCCACCGCTGGGCCTGTTGATCGGCGGCGTCGACTTCTCCGAGCTGGCCATAGTGCTGCGTGAGCCGGTCGGCGATGCGCCGGCGGTCACCCTCGGCTATGGCAAGTTCATTCAGACGGTCATCGATTTCACCATCATGCCTTCGCCATCTTCCTCGGGGTCAAGGCAATCAATCACCTCAAGCGCAAGGAAGCCGAAGCGCCCTCCGCTCCGCCTGCACCAAGCAAGGAAGAGCTGTTGCTGACCGAGATCCGCGACCTGCTCAAGGAACAGAACGGCCGGCAGGGCTGAACGGCCGCCGACGGACGGCGCCCCGCAAGCGGGGCGCGTGCATCCTGTTGGCGACGATCAGAGCGGCTTGGGCGTTGCTTCGGTGCTCGCCGGCAGCAAGGGATAGGCCACCTTGGGCTGTTCGCCGGTCAGGCTGTGCAGGAAGGCGGTGATGGCACCGACTTCGCCGTCGCTGAGTTCGCGTCCCAGCTGACTGTCGCCCATGATCGCCACGGCCTGCTCCAGCTCCCAGACTTCGCCGCTGTGAAAGTACGGCGGAGTCAGCGCGACGTTGCGCAGCGGTGCGGCACGAAATACGTATTCGTCGTTCGCGGTGTTGGTTACGGCAAATCGCCCCTTGTCGCCCTCGGGCAGAATCTCGGCACCCGGTTTCTTGATCACGCCGAACGGAAAGTAGCCCTGGCCGCCGACATTGACGCCGTTGTGGCAGGCTGCGCAGCCACTGTCCATGAACAGGGCAAGGCCCTGCTTCTGCTTGGCATCGAGCGCGGCGTCGTCACCGGCGAGAAAGCGGTCGAATGGTGAATTCGGTGTCACCAGGCTGACTTCGAATGCCTCCAGTGCATAGGCCATGTTGTCGAAGCTGACGGGGTCCTTGTCGTTCGGGAAGGCCTTTTCGAACTCGGCGACATACTCCGGAATGCTCTTGAGCGTGGCGACCACGCGTTCGGGCGTGCTGTTCATTTCCACGCTGGCCTGGACCGGGCCCTTGGCCTGCTCCTGCAGATCCTTGGCGCGACCATCCCAGAACTGCGCAGCGTTGAAAACCGCGTTGAGCACGGTGGGAGAGTTGCGCGGTCCCTTTTGCCAGCCGTGGCCGATCGACGTCGGCACGTTGTCGCTGCCGCCGATCGCCAGGTTGTGGCAGCTGTTGCAGCTGATCACATGGCTGCTCGACAGGCGGGGATCGAACCAGAGCTTGTGGCCGAGCACCGCCTGGGGCTGACTGACCGGCTTGCCACGGACTTCGCTGACCTGATCGGGAATCGGTTTGAACACCGCATTGGCCCGTTCGCGCAGATCGTTGGCGGCTGAGGCAGTGGTTGTCAGTAGGAGGCTACCGATTAGGACGCTTAGCTTGCGCATGAGACACGACTCCTTGTTTGGGTGGCTCTAGCTAGCCGCTTCCCGCCGCAGCCGGGCTTGACCTGGGTCAAGCATGGCTGGCTGGTCGGGCGGGGCAAATGTCACAGCATGTTTGCGCCGCATCCGGCCAACTGTCCGTGAACCTTGCGAGCCGTATCGACCCTCGCCAGAATGGCGGATCGATTTGCGGCCTCGCGCCACCCCTGCAAGGAATTCCGATGTCCCAACCTGTCGCTGCCGGGCTTCGCCTGGCACCCGATGCGCTGACCCGTCCCTTCGATCCGAGCCAGTTCAGCTTCACCACCACCGATGAACTCGAACCCTTTTTCGGCGTGCTTGGCCAGGAGCGCGCCGTAGAGGCGCTGCAGTTTGGCGTTGCGATGCCCCGTCCGGGCTACAACGTCTACGTGATGGGCGAGCCGGGGACCGGGCGCTTTTCGTTCGTGCGGCGCTACCTCAAGGCGGAAGGCAAGCGGCTCGAGACGCCGGCCGACTGGCTGTACATCAATAACTTCGACGAGCCCCGCGAGCCGAAGGCTCTCAGGCTTGAGCCAGGTACGGCGGGCCAGCTCATCGCCGACATCAATCAGCTGATCGACAACCTGCTCGCGACCTTTCCTGCGGTGTTCGAGCACCCGAGCTTCCAGCAGAAGAAGAGCGCGATCGATCGCGCGTTCAACCAGCGTTACGACAAGGCGCTGGATGTGATCGAAAAGCTTGCGCTGGAAAAGGAGATCGCGCTGTACCGCGACAGCACCAACATCGCCTTTACGCCGATGAAGGACGGCAAATCGATGGACGAGGCGGAGTTCGCCCAGTTGCCGGAGGTCGAGCGCGAGCGCTATCACGATGACATTTCCGCGCTCGAGGTTCGCCTCAATGAGGAACTGGCCAGTCTGCCGCAGTGGAAGCGTGAGTCCAGCAACCAGTTGCGCCAGCTGAATGAGGAGACCATCAATCAGTCGCTGCAGCCGTTGATCGCACCGCTGGCGGAGAAGTACGCGGGCAATCCGGGCATCGAGGATTATCTGCGAGCGGTGCAGGGCAACCTGCTGCGCACCGTGATCGAACAGCTGGTTGACGAGAACCGGCCGGAAGCACAAAACCGCCAGCTGCTCGAAGAGCAGTATTCGCCGAGCCTGATCGTTGGTCACGGCACCAATGGTGGGGCTCCGGTGGTGTTCGAGCCGCACCCGACCTTCGACAACCTGTTCGGCCGCATCGAATACAACACCGACCAGGGCGCGCTGTACACCAGCTATCGCCAGTTGCGCCCCGGTGCGCTGCATCGCGCCAACGGTGGCTTCCTCATGCTCGAGGCCGAAAAGCTGCTCAGCGAGCCCTTCGTCTGGGATGCGCTCAAGCGCGCCTTGCAGTCGCGGAAGCTGAAGATGGAGTCGCCGCTGGCCGAACTCGGCCGGCTGGCGACCGTGACGCTGACGCCGGAAGTGATTCCGCTGAACGTCAAGGTCATCATCATCGGCTCGCGCCAGCTGTATTACACGCTGCAGGACCTGGATCCGGACTTCCAGGAGATGTTTCGCGTGCTGGTCGACTTCGACGAGGACATACCGCTGGCCGAGGACAGCCTCGAGCAGTTCGCCCAGTTGCTCAAGACGCGGACGTCCGAAGAAGACATGGCGCCGCTGACGGCTGCGGCTGTCGCGCGCCTGGCCACCTATAGCGCACGGCTGGCCGAGCATCAGGGGCGTCTGTCGGCGCGCATCGGCGATCTGTTCCAGTTGGTCAGCGAGGCGGATTTCATCCGTCAGCTGGCCAAGGACGAGGTGACCGACGTCGGCCATATCGAGCGCGCCCTGAAGGCCAAGGAGACCCGCACGGGCCGGGTGTCGGCCCGCATTCTCGAGGATATTCTCGCGGGCGTGATCCTCATCGACACCGAGGGCGCCGCGATCGGTAAATGCAACGGCTTGACCGTGCTGGAGGTTGGCGATTCGGCATTCGGCATGCCGGCACGGATCTCCGCGACGGTCTACCCGGGCGGTTCGGGGATCGTCGACATCGAGCGCGAGGTCAACCTCGGCCAGCCGATCCACTCCAAGGGGGTGATGATCCTCACCGGCTACCTCGGCAGCCGCTACGCGCAGGAGTTTCCGCTGGAAATCTCGGCAAGCATCGCGCTCGAGCAGTCCTACGGCTATGTCGATGGTGACAGCGCCTCGCTGGGCGAGTGCTGTGCGCTGATCTCGGCGCTGTCACGCACGCCGCTCAAGCAGTGCTTCGCCATTACCGGCTCGATCAACCAGTTCGGCGAAGTGCAGGCCGTGGGTGGCGTGAACGAGAAGATCGAGGGCTTCTTCAGGCTCTGCGAGGCGCGTGGCCTGTCGGGCGAGCAGGGGGTCATCATTCCCTTCGCCAACGTCTCCACGCTGATGCTCGACGAGCGCGTGCTCGAGGCGGTGCGCAGCAATCGCTTCCACGTATACGCGGTTCGGCATGTCGATGAGGCGCTCTCGCTGCTCGTTGGCGAAGCGGTAGGCATCGCCGATGACAAGGGGCGCTTCACCCCGGGCAGCGTCAATGCGCGTGTGGTCGAGCGGCTGCGGGAGATTGCCGAGATCGAGTTGGAGGAAGACGAAAAGCCCGAGGCAGGTAAGCTCGATCCGGCAGCGGAAGGCTCATCGTAGCGAGGTGATGGCGGCGTAAACGGAACGATCGGTGAGCCCACTTGTCTGCGGATTAGGAGTATTTGCTGCTCTTGATCCATGCTGATTTAGAGCTTCCGAGGAAAAAGCCGGTCGCCTGTTCCGCAGTCGCTAGGCAGCCGGCCGGTCGCGAGGACCGCCGCCATGTCGCACGCGCTTTGCTTGAATCGCCAATGCCTGGGTCTGGTGACCCGTATCGAATGCATCATTCGCCCGGTTGCCGGGGGCAATGGGCTCTGGACGCTGCTCTGCGCGGCGGGGCTGTCCGGTTCGCAGCCAACTGCGATCCGGGTTCAGGGCCGTTTCGCGGGCACCGGATGGCCGAGTCGGTGCTCGAGGCCATCGTCAGCAACCTGCGCAGCCAGGGCTATGAGGAAGCTGCCGACCCGGCCATCTGGCAACTCCACATGCAGGCCGAACTGCGCAAGGTCAACGCCGATCAGGCTCGCTTCCTCAGCGGTTGGGAAACCCGTCCATAGCCATCGGCGTATGGCCTCGTCGGGCTGCCCTCGAGGTAGGGGTGTCGAGCTTGTCTGCCAGTTGGCGCTGCGTATACTCGCCGGCAGCCGTCTGACCTGTAGTGGAATCTCATGGAACGCTTTTTCGAGAACGCGATGTACGCAGCGCGCTGGCTGCTTGCTCCCATCTATTTCGGCCTGGCGCTTGCGCTGCTGGCGCTGACCATCAAATTTTTCCAGGAGATCTGGCACATACTGCCTAGCGTGCTCGCGCTGAGCGAAGGTGACCTGATCCTCAAGCTGCTGTCGCTGATCGACATGGCGTTGGTCGGTGGCTTGCTGGTGATGGTGATGATCTCCGGCTACGAGAATTTCGTATCGCAACTGGACATCGACGAGGGCAAGGAGAAGCTCGATTGGCTGGGCAAAATGGACTCCGGCTCGCTGAAGATGAAGGTTGCGGCCTCCATCGTGGCGATCTCTTCGATCCATCTGCTGCGGATGTTCATGGATGCGCAGCAGCTCGATGGCGACAAGCTCATGTGGTACGTCATCATTCACCTGACCTTTGTCGTCTCGGCGTTCGCGATGGGGTACCTGGACAAGCTCACCAAGCATTGAATCGTGCATGACGCCCCGACGCATGCCTGGAGGTGATCGGATGCAACTGTCGCAACTCATCGAACTGGCCCAGGTGGGCGCCGTCGAATCGCTGGAGCTGATTTCACTGGAAGGTGGCTTCTATCTGCTGGAGATCCGCGAAGTTGGTGGTGTCCGGCATCGCCTGCGTGACGAAGCGGAGCGCGTCTGGCATGTGCGTTCGGTCGAGCACGCGCGTGATCTGCTGCGCGACATGCCGGAAGTGCCCTTCTACCTGTTGCATGCATCGGCGCACGAAGAAATGTGCGGCCTTCCGGCAACGGCTGGTGAGCCGCTCAGGGTCCCGCTCAGCATGCGCTCGGCCTGGTAGCGGTGAGGTCGGGTCGGGGCCTGTGCTAGTCTGCCGGCCCTTTTCATCTGCAAGCGGAGCCGGCATGACTGATCTCGAACTGAATACCGACGAAACCCGTGTGAGCTATGGCATTGGCCGTCAGCTGGGTGACCAGCTGCGTGACAATCCACCTCCGGGTATCAGCATCGATGCGGTGATCGCCGGCATTCGCGATGCGTTCGCCAACGCCGCGAGCCGTGTCGATGCGGCCGAGCTGAGCGCCAGCTTTGCCGTGATCCGCGAGCGCATGCAGACCGAGGCCCGGCAGAAGGCCGAGGCGGCGGCCGAAGAAGGGCGCGCCTACCTGGGCGAGAATGCCAAGCGCGAAGGCGTTGTCGTATTGTCTTCCGGTCTGCAGTACGAGGTGCTCACCGAGGGCTCGGGCGCCCGCCCGACGCGCGAGGACAGCGTGCGGACGCACTACCACGGCACGCTGATCGACGGCACCGTGTTCGACAGCTCTTACCAGCGTGGCCAACCGGCAGAGTTCCCGGTCGGTGGCGTGATTGCGGGCTGGACCGAGGCGCTGCAACTGATGAACGCTGGCAGCAAGTGGCGTCTCTACGTGCCCAGCGAGCTGGCATATGGCGCGCAGGCCGTGGGTAGCATCCCGCCTCACAGTGTGCTGGTCTTCGATGTCGAACTGCTCGAAGTGCTCTGAAGCCGCGCGCCGCGTTCAGGATTTCAGAGCGCGGGCGTAGCAGAACAGGAACAGGTTGCGCACCTGTTCCTTCAGCGCGCAGGGCTCTGTCGTGCTGAGCTCCTGGATCGTCAGATCGCCCTGGGCGCAGAGTTCCTCCAGTGCCTCGCCTTCCAGTTGCGCGCAGACCGCGCCGGTCGCGCGGTCGAGGATTCTCACATAAGGCTCCGGCCGATCAAGCCAGGCATCGATCAGGTAGGTCATGGCGTCGCCTCCACAATTAGATTTCGATAATGAGAATAATTATCGTTTTCTAAATTGCAAGTGCGAAATGTCCCCGGCCATCGGTGTGCCGGTGTGCTGGTGCTTTGCGATGTATCAGTGGGTCCGGGCTACGGCGAACTGGGCGAGTTCGATGAGTGCGTCCCGGTAGCGGTTGTGCGGGATCGGCTCGAGGCTGGCGATCGCGCGGTCGGCATGCTGCCGAGCCAGCTGCGCGGTGTAGCCGAGCGCACCAGAGGATTCGACGGCCTCACGGATGTGCTCGAGATCCTCGATGCCGCCTTTCTGGATGGCGCGGCGTACCAGGCTGGCCTGGGCTTCGGTGCCCTCGCGCATGGTGTAGATCAACGGCAGGGTCGGTTTGCCTTCGGCCAGGTCGTCGCCGACGTTCTTGCCGAGGGTTTGGGCGTCGCCCTGGTAATCCAGCAGATCGTCGACCAGTTGGAAGGCAATGCCCAGGTGGTCGCCGAAGACGCGTAGCGCTTCGCGCTGCTCGTGCGTCGCCCCGGCCAGGGTGGCGGCGCTGTGCGTCGAGGCCTCGAAAAGCATCGCGGTCTTGCCGCGAATGACCTCCATGTAGATTTCCTCGGTGGTGCTGGCGTCACGCACCTTGGATAGCTGCAGTACCTCGCCCTCGGCAATGACCCGGGTCGCCTGGGAAATGATCTGCATGACCGGCATCGAGCCGAGTTCGACCATCATCTCGAAGGAGCGGGCGTAAAGAAAGTCGCCGACCAGAACGCTGGGCGCGTTGCCCCACAGTGCATTGGCGGTCGAGCGGCCGCGACGCATGCCGGACATGTCCACCACGTCGTCGTGCAGCAGTGTCGAGGTGTGCAGGAATTCGATAATCGCCGCGAGCAGGCGCAACGGGTCGCCCTGATGCCCGAGTGCGCTACCGCTGAGCAGGACCAGAAGTGGGCGCAGGCGCTTGCCACCGGCCGAGGTGATATAGTCCCCGATCTTTTCTACCAGGGGCACGCGAGACGTCAGCTGCTTGCGGATAATGCCGTCAACGGCAGCGAAATCGTCCGCTACGACTTGGTAGAAGGCCTGGGGTTGCATCGGGGGCTCCTCGGAGATTGCGCGGCATGCTATGAGCCGGGTCGGGGGCTGTCAAGGCAGCTAATATCGGGCCTTGCGTGGGCTCTCCTGCGTGCGTACAATCGCGGACCCTGAACTTTCCCCTGGGCATTTCCCTGCCTTACGCAATTGCACGGGCGTCCCTTCCGGCCCCATGCAGCCATGCCAGCCAATACCTCCTCTTATAAAGCGCTGGGTGAGCAGGATTAACGGAGATACACAGATGTACGCAGTTATCGTTACCGGCGGCAAGCAATACAAGGTTGCCGAAGGTGAGTTCCTCAAGATCGAAAAGCTCGAGATTCCGACTGGCGAGGCTGTCACTTTTGACCGCGTTCTGCTGATCGGTAACGGCGAAGACGTGAAGATCGGCGCTCCGGTAGTGGAGGGTGCCAAGGTTACCGCTGAGGTGGTTGCCCAGGGCCGTCACGACAAGGTGAGCATCATCAAGTTCCGTCGCCGTAAGCACCACATGAAGCGTCAGGGCCACCGTCAGTGGTTCACTGAGGTCAAAATCACCGGTATCCAGGGCTAACAGGGCCTGGATCCCTACACAGGAGTATTGAACTCATGGCACACAAAAAAGCTGGCGGTTCTACCCGCAATGGTCGCGATTCCGAAAGTAAACGCCTTGGCGTGAAGATGTTCGGTGGTCAAGTCATCAAGGCTGGCAACATCATCGTGCGTCAGCGTGGCACCCAGTTCCACCCGGGCGTCGGTGTCGGCATCGGTAAGGATCACACGCTCTTCGCCAAGGTCGAAGGTGTGGTCAAGTTCGAAGTGAAGGGCGCTTTTGGCCGTCGCTACGTGAGCGTCGTCGCGGCCTAATCGCGGCGTTGCTGGAAAAGCCCTGTCATGCGACGGGGCTTTTTTGTTTGTATTTCCGAAGGTCGGCTCGAGCATCTGTAGGGTGTCGTGCCGCCTGGTATCTGTTTCTTTCGGCCCGTCCGGTGGCGGGAGGCGTTCCAATGAAATTCGTCGATGAAGTATCGATCCACGTAAAGGCCGGCGACGGCGGCAACGGCATGATGAGCTTTCGTCGCGAAAAGTTTATCGAGAAGGGTGGTCCCAACGGGGGCGACGGTGGCGATGGCGGTTCGGTCTATCTCGAGGCCGATGAAAACCTCAATACGCTGGTCGACTACCGTTATACCCGCCGCTTCACTGCGCCGAACGGCCAGAAGGGTGGTAGCACGGACTGCACCGGAGCCAAGGGGGATGATCTGATCCTGCCGGTGCCGGTGGCACTACCGTGATCGATGCGGCAACGCAGGAAATCATGGGCGACCTGACCAAGGCCGGGCAGCGTTTGCTGGTTGCCCAGGGTGGTTGGCATGGCTTGGGTAACACCCGCTTCAAATCCAGTACCAATCGCGCGCCACGGCAGACCACGCCGGGTAAGCCGGGTGAGGCGCGTGACCTTAAGCTGGAGCTCAAGGTGCTGGCCGATGTCGGTCTTCTTGGCCTGCCGAATGCCGGCAAGAGCACCTTCATTCGCTCGGTTTCGGCGGCCAAGCCCAAGGTGGCGGATTATCCGTTCACCACGCTGGTGCCAAACCTTGGTGTCGTCAGCGTGGGGCGCTTCAAGAGCTTTGTCATTGCGGACATTCCCGGCTTGATCGAAGGGGCATCCGAGGGCGCGGGGTTGGGAATCCGCTTTCTCAAGCACCTGGCGCGTACGCGTTTGCTGCTGCATCTGGTAGATATCGCACCGGTCGATGGTAGCGACCCGGCAGATGCTGCAGAAACCATCATCGGGGAGCTCGAGAAGTTCAGTCCGGCGTTGACCCAGCGCGACCGCTGGTTGGTGCTGAACAAGGCTGACCAACTGCTCGATGATGAACGCGAAGCGCGAGTGAGCAGCGTGGTCGAGCGTCTCGACTGGAAGGGGCCGGTGTTCGTCATCTCTGCCCTGGAGCGCGAGGGAACCGAGGAGCTCACTCAGGCGATCATGCGTTATCTGGATGAGCGCGCGCTGCGTATGGCTGAAGAGCCGGCTTACGCCGAGCAGCTTGCCGAGCTGGATCGTCAGATCGAGGACGAGGCGCGGGCTCGCCTGCAGGAGCTCGACGACCAGCGGGCGCTGCGTCGCGCCGGCGTGAAGGCGGTCGACGAGGTCGATGACGATGACTTCGACGATGATGACGATGACGAGGATGGCGCGAGATCTTCTACGTGCGCTGAAGAGGGTGAGCGCTGCTTCATGCGGTTCTGTGTGGGGCGCTTCCGGAGCTGAAGGTTTGCCGTCTGGGGAAGGCATGAAATGCGGGACAAGGTGAGCGGCGCGCGGCGCTGGGTGGTGAAGATCGGCAGCGCCCTGTTGACGGCTGATGGTCGGGGGCTGGATCAGGCGGCGATGGCGGTTTGGGTCGATCAGATGGTTGCCCTGCGCGCGGCTGGTGTGGAGCTCGTGCTGGTGTCGTCCGGTGCGGTGGCTGCCGGCATGAGCCGCCTGGGCTGGACGGTGCGGCCAAAGGCAGTGCATGAGTTGCAGGCTGCTGCCGCTGTTGGGCAGATGGGGTTGATTCGCGCCTGGGAATCGAGCTTTGCGCGCTGTGAGCAGCAGACGGCCCAGATCCTCGTCACCCATGACGACCTGTCTGACCGCAAGCGCTACCTCAATGCGCGCAGCACGTTGCGCACGCTCATCGATCTGGGGGTCGTGCCGGTCATCAATGAAAACGACACCGTGGTGACCGACGAAATCCGCTTCGGTGACAACGACACCTTGGCAGCGCTGGTCGCCAACCTGGTCGAGGCGGACCTGCTGGTGATCCTGACCGATCGGGATGGCATGTTCGATGCCGATCCCAGGCTTAATCCGAATGCCGCCTTGATCAGCGAAGCGCGAGCGGACGACCCTTCGCTGGACCTGGTTGCCGGTGGTACGGGCGGCGCCCTTGGGCGTGGAGGCATGCAGACCAAGCTGCGGGCAGCCCGCCTGGCGGCGCGTTCCGGCGCGCACACGGTCATCGTTGGTGGTCGCATCGAGCAAGTGCTGTCGCGCCTTAAGGCGGGCGAGCGCCTGGGCACCCTGCTGGCTCCCGAATGCAGCCGGCACGCCGCACGCAAGCAGTGGCTGGCCGGGCACCTGCAGACGCGGGGCACGCTTTCGCTGGATGCGGGTGCAGTGCGTGCTCTGAAGCAGGCGCATGGCAGCCTGCTTCCGGTGGGTGTGCGGGCTGTGGAGGGCGGCTTCAGGCGGGGCGAGATGGTTGTCTGCGTGGGGCCGGATGGTGTGGAGGTGGCGCGCGGGCTGGTCAACTACAGTGCCGCCGAGGCGGCGCGCATCATCGGGCGGCCATCTGATGAGATCGAGAGATTGCTCGGTTACGTTGATGAGCCCGAGTTGGTGCATCGCGACAACATGATCCTGGTTTGAGGTGATGATGCGACGGCTGATCGTTGGTCTGGCGGGTTTGCTGATTGGGGCGCCGCTCATGGCGGAGGAGATCGGCTCGGTCGATACCGTATTCAAGTGGTTGGGGCCCAACCACAAAATCGTGGTCGAGGCGTTCGACGACCCGAAGGTGCGCGGGGTGACCTGTTATTTGTCGCGGGCCAAGACTGGCGGCATTAAGGGTGGTCTGGGGTTGGCTGAGGACCGTGCCGAGCGTCGATAGCCTGTCGCCAGGTAGGGCCGATCAGCTTTGTCGGCAAGCTCGAGGATGGCGAGGAGGTATTCAAGGAGCGGACCTCGCTGGTGTTCAAGACCATGCAGGTGGTGCGCTTCTTTGATCAGTCGCGTAACACGCTGGTGTATCTGGTCTACAGCGATCGGGTCATCGAGGGTAGTCCGCAGAATGCGGTAACGGCGATTCCGATCCTGCCATGGGGTCGGCAGTGATCGGCAGAGCTAGGGCTGCTGATTGGCGGGCATGAAAAAACCGGCACTAGGCCGGTTTTTTCGGAGCATCAGTCCATCAGGCAGCGGCTTGGCCGAGCGCCTTGATGTGAGCATTCAGACGGCTCTTGTGACGAGCGGCCTTGTTCTTGTGAATGATGCCCTTGTCAGCCATGCGGTCGATGACCGGAACGGCAGCAGTGTAAGCGGTGCGGGCTTTTTCCAGGTCCTTGGCGTCGATCGCCTTGACCACATTCTTGATGTAGGTACGAACCATGGAGCGCAAGCTGGCGTTGTGGCTGCGACGCTTCTCAGCCTGAATTGCGCGTTTTTTGGCGGAAGGGCTGTTGGCCACCGTCGAACTCCTCGAAAACGTGGGGGTTGCAAAGCAAATAAGGCCGCGAATCATGCCGATCCCGGTGAGGCTTGTCAAGCCTGCTGCCGGGGCGTCACGGCGCTGGCTGGACAGGCGGCTCAGGGCTAAACTCGCGCCCTCTTCGTGGGTCGTATGTGCGCGCGCGGTCGCGCCTGCGCCTGCGTGCCCCCTGGTTCTTCTCGCCGAGTCAAACGAATGACCGACACAGCCGGTAAAGGTGGCCTGTTGCGTTCCAGTGCGGTGGTCAGCGTCATGACCCTGCTGTCGCGTGTGCTGGGCATGGTGCGTGATGGTAGTCGCGAGCTACTTCGGCTCGGGCGCCGCCGCCGACGCATTTTTCATTGCCTTCAAGATCCCCAACTTCCTGCGCCGGCTGTTCGCCGAGGGCGCCTTCGCCCAGGCATTCGTGCCGGTGCTGTCCGAGTACCGGGCCAAGCGCCCCCTGGCCGAGGTGAAGCAACTGGTCGACCGTACGGCCGGCATGCTCACGTTGGTGCTTGCTTCGCTGACGGTGCTCGGCGTGCTGGCGGCGCCTTATGTGGTGATGATCTTTGCTCCGGGCTTTCATGACGATCCGGCGAAGATGGCGCTGGCCGGCGAGCTCTTGCGGATCACCTTTCCCTACCTGCTGCTGATTTCGCTGACCGCGTTCACCTCGGGTGTGCTCAATAGTTACGGCTATTTCGCCGTGCCGGGATTCACGCCGGTGCTGCTGAACGTCTGCATGATCGGTTCGGCGGTCCTGCTGTCGCCGTATTTCGACGAGCCGATCATGGCACTGGCCTGGGGTGTGTTCATCGCCGGTTTTGCTCAGTTCGGCTTCCAGCTTCCCTACGTCGCCCGGCTGGGCCTGCTACCCCGGCCGCGGGTGCGGTTTGGCGACGAGGGCGTGCGGCGGATCATGCTGCTGATGGTGCCGGCGCTGTTCGGCGTCTCGGTCAGTCAGATCAATCTGCTGCTCGACACGGTGCTGGCCTCCTTTCTGGAAACGGGTAGCGTCTCCTGGCTCTACTATGCCGATCGCCTGTCCGAGCTGCCGCTGGGTGCGTTTGGCATCGCGATCGGCACGGTGATTCTGCCGAGCCTGTCGCGTCAGCATGCCGGTGACGATCCCAAGGCTTTTTCCTCGACGCTGGACTGGGCGCTGCGCATGGTGCTGCTCGTCGGTGTGCCGGCCGCCCTGGCGCTGGGAATTCTTGCCGAACCTCTTATCGCCGGGTTGTTCTTCTACGGAGCGATGACCGAGCAGGCGGTGGTGCAGTCGGCCAACGCGCTGCAGGCTTATTCGCTCGGGGTGCTGGCCTTCATGTTGATCAAGGTGCTGGCCCCTGGATTCTTCGCGCGACAGGATCTGAAGACGCCGGTGCGTGTGGCGATTACCTGCATGATCGCGAACATGGTGTTCAATCTTCTGCTGATCTGGCCGCTCAAGCACGTCGGGCTGGCCCTGGCGACCTCCATGTCGTCGATGCTCAATGCCGGTCTGCTGTTCTGGGGGCTGTATCGCATCGGCGTCTATCGGCCACAGCGGGGCTGGCTGCTGTTCGGCTTGCGCCTGGCTGGCGGCTGCGCGGCGATGGTGGGTTTCGTCTACTGGCTGAACCCGCCTGCGGCCGAATGGTTCGTCTGGGGCTGGCAGCAGCGCGCCTGGCAACTGGCGCTGCTGGTCTGCGGCGGTATTCTGGCCTACGGGGCCGGGCTCGTGCTGCTGGGCTTGAGGCCTCGCCATCTGCGTCACTGACTGCGATCAGCGCCGGTTTAAGCCTGTCCGCAGGGGTGGGGTCTGCGTATAATCGGCCACTTTTCAAGCAAGAAGTGCGGTATGCAGCTGGTTCGTGGTCTTCACAACCTGCGCCCCCGACATCGGGGCTGCGTAGCTACCATCGGCAATTTCGACGGGGTGCATCGGGGGCATCAGGCCATCCTTGCACGTCTGCGCGAGCGTGCGGCCGAATTGGGGCTGCCCAGCTGCGTGGTGATATTCGAACCGCAGCCGCGCGAGTTCTTTGCGCCGGACAAGGCGCCGGCCCGCCTCACCCGTCTGCGCGAGAAGCTGTGCCTGCTCGAGCAGCAGGGTATCGATCAGGTGCTCTGCCTGGCGTTCAACCGGCGGCTGCGCGAGCTCAGTGCCGCGGAGTTCGTGCAAGCGGTGCTGGTCGAAGGGCTGGCGGTACGGCACCTCGAGGTCGGAGACGACTTCCGCTTCGGGTGTGATCGAGCGGGTGATTTCGATTTCCTGCTCCGGGCCGGAGCCGCCGAAGGGTTCAGCGTCGAGGCGGCGACCACGATCGAGGTGGACGGTCAGCGGGTCAGCAGTACCCGGTTGCGTGAGGTGCTCGCCCGCGGCGATCTGCAGGCAGCCCAGGCATTGCTCGGGCGCCCGTTCAGCCTGACCGGGCGGATCGTGCACGGTCAGAAACTCGGTCGCCAGCTCGGTGCCCCAACGGCAAACGTGCAACTCAAGCGCCGTAGTACGCCACTGAGCGGCGTGTACATGGTCAGCCTCGTGCTCGACGGCTCGCCGCACCCCGGGGTGGCCAACATTGGCATGCGTCCCAGCGTCAGGAGTGACGGTCAGCCACACCTGGAAGTGCATCTGCTGGGCCTGCAGACCGATCTCTACGGCCGTCGCGTCCAGGTCGTGTTTCATCACAAGCTGCGCGACGAACAGCGTTTCGCCTCCCTCGAGGCGCTCAAGGCAGCGATAAGCGCCGATATCGCCGCCGCCCGTGATTACTGGCGGGCTTCACTCTCCACCATGAGTCAGGACTGAAATGACCGATTACAAAGCGACCCTCAATCTGCCGTCCACGGCATTTCCGATGAAGGCCGGTCTGCCCCAGCGCGAGCCGGAGATTCTGCAGCGCTGGAACAGCATCGACCTGTATCGGAAGCTGCGGCAGATCGGCGAGGGCCGCCCCAAATTCGTCCTGCACGATGGCCCGCCCTACGCGAACGGCAACATCCATATCGGTCATGCGGTGAACAAGGTCATCAAGGACATGATCGTCCGCTCCAAGACGCTGGCTGGCTTCGATGCTCCGTACGTGCCGGGCTGGGACTGCCATGGGCTGCCCATCGAACACAAGGTCGAGACCACCTTTGGCAAAAACCAGCCCGCCGAGCTGACCCGCGAACGCTGCCGCGCCTATGCCGCCGAGCAGATCGAAGGCAGAAGGCCGACTTCATTCGTCTCGGCGTTCTGGGTGACTGGGACAACCCCTACAAGACCATGGACTTCGCCAACGAGGCCGGTGAAATCCGCGCGCTGGCCAAGATGGTTGAGGGTGGCTTTGTCTTCAAGGGGCTGAAGCCGGTCAACTGGTGCTTCGATTGCGGATCGGCGCTGGCCGAAGCGGAAGTCGAGTATCAGGACAAGAAATCCGATGCCATCGATGTCGCCTTCGATGTTGAGGACGCCGACAAGCTGGCCGCCGCGTTCGGCCTGGCCAGTCTGGCCAAGCGCGCCAGCATCGTCATCTGGACCACCACGCCCTGGACCATTCCGGCCAACCAGGCGCTGAACGTGCATCCCGAGTTCGTCTATGCGCTGGTCGATACCGGCGAGCGCCTGCTGGTGCTGGCCGAGGAACTGGTCGAGTCCAGCCTGCAGCGCTATGGCCTGACCGGCGAAATCATCGCCCGTTGCGAGGGCAAGGCGCTGGAGCTGATCCGCTTCCGTCATCCGTTCTACGAGCGCTTCGCGCCGGTCTATCTGGCCGATTATGTGGAAACCGGCGCCGGTACCGGCATCGTCCACTCCGCGCCGGCCTACGGCGAGGACGACTTCCGCTCCTGCAAGCACTACGGCATGGAGAACGACGACATTCTCGGCCCGGTGCAGAGCAATGGCGTCTATGTCCCTGACCTGCCGTTCTTTGGCGGCCAGTTCATCTGGAAAGCCAATCCGGCGATCGTCGAGAAGCTCGCCGAAGTCGGCGCGCTACTCAAGCATGAGTCGATCCAGCATAGCTACATGCACTGCTGGCGACACAAGACCCCGCTGATCTATCGCGCTACGGCGCAGTGGTTCGTAGGCATGGACAAGGTCGCCCACGACGGCAGTTCGCTGCGTCGCCGTGCGCTGGATGCCATCGAGCAGACCGAGTTCGTCCCGGCCTGGGGACAGGCGCGTTTGCACGGCATGATCGCTGGGCGTCCTGACTGGTGCATCTCGCGCCAGCGCAACTGGGGCGTGCCGATCCCGTTCTTTCTGCACAAGGAAAGCGGCGAGCTGCACCCACGCACCGTCGAACTCATGGAACAGGTCGCCCAGCGCGTCGAGCGCGAGGGCATCGAAGCCTGGTTCAAACTCGACCCGGTCGATCTGCTTGGCGACGAGGCGGCGCAATACGAGAAGACCAACGACACCCTCGATGTCTGGTTCGACTCCGGTACCACCCACTGGCACGTGATGCGCGGCTCGCACCCCATGGGCCACGAGCAGGGGCCGCGTGCCGATCTCTATCTGGAAGGCTCCGACCAGCATCGCGGCTGGTTCCATTCCTCGCTGCTGACCGGCGCCGCCATCGACGGGCACGCTCCGTACAAGGGGCTGCTCACCCACGGTTTCACCGTGGACGAGAATGGCCGCAAGATGTCCAAGTCCCTCGGCAACGTGATCGCGCCGCAGGAGATCACCGACAGCATGGGGGCCGATATTCTGCGTCTGTGGGTCTCGGCCACCGACTATTCAGGCGAGATGGCGGTTTCCAAGCAGATCCTGCAGCGCAGCGCCGATGCCTACCGGCGTATCCGCAACACCGCGCGCTTCCTGCTCTCGAATCTCGACGGCTTCGACCCGGCGCAGCACAGGGTGCCGAACGATCAGCTGATCGCGCTGGACCGCTGGGCCATCGACCGTGCGCTGTTGCTGCAGCGCGAGATCGAAGAGGCCTACACGACCTACAAGTTCTGGAATGTCTATCAGAAAGTGCACAACTTCTGCGTGCAGGAGCTGGGCGGCTTCTATCTGGACATCATCAAGGACCGTCAGTACACCACCGGCGCCGACAGTCTGCCGCGGCGTTCCTGCCAGACCGCGCTGTACCACATCGCCGAGGCACTGGTGCGCTGGATCGCGCCGATCCTGGCATTCACCGCCGAAGAGATCTGGCAGTACCTGCCGGGCGAGCGCAACGAGTCAGTGATGCTCAATACCTGGTACGAAGGGCTTGCCGAACTGCCGGAAGGCTTCGAGCTGGGCCGGCCGTTCTGGGACAAGGTCATGGCGGTCAAGGCGGCGGTGAACAAGGAGCTGGAAAACCAGCGTAATGCCAAGGTCATCGGCGGCAACCTGCAGGCCGAGGTGACGCTGTACGCTGAGCCGTCGTTGGTTACCGAACTGGCCAAGCTGGGCGGTGAGCTGCGTTTCGTGCTGATCACTTCAGCTGTCGACGTCGCGGCGTTGGCCGAGGCGCCTGCCGAGGCGGTGGAGAGCGAGTTGGCCGGCCTCAAGCTGTTGGTGAAGAAGACCGAGCACGCCAAGTGCGGTCGCTGCTGGCACCACCTGCCGGATGTCGGTAGCCACGCCGAGCACCCGGAAATCTGCGGGCGCTGCGTGGAAAACATCGAAGGTGCCGGCGAGGTGCGTCACTATGCGTGACGGCCTCGCCATCGGCGCAAGCGGCACTGGAGCCAGGCGATGAGCGCACGCTTCGGCAAGCTCACCTGGCTATGGCTCAGCGTGCTGGTGATCGCCTTCGATCAGGTGAGCAAGCACTGGTTCGAGGCCAATTTCAGCCTGTACCAGAAGGTCGAGGTCATTCCCGGCTACTTCGCCTGGACGCTGGCCTACAACACCGGCGCGGCCTTCAGCTTCCTCGCCGATCACAGCGGCTGGCAGCGCTGGCTGTTCGCGCTGATCGCCATTGGCGTGAGCGCCGTGCTGGTGGTCTGGCTCAAGCGGCTGAAGGCCGACGAGACCTGGCTGGCCGTGGCGCTGGCGCTGGTGCTGGGCGGCGCGCTGGGCAATCTCTACGACCGCATCGTGCTGGGCCATGTGGTCGACTTCATCCTGGTGCATTGGCAGAACCGCTGGTATTTCCCGGCGTTCAACATCGCCGACAGCGCCATCACCGTCGGCGCCGTGATGCTGGCGCTGGACATGTTCAAGAGCGACAAAACCGGAGAATCCGCATGACTGAACAGCGCATTGGGCCGGACAAGGAAGTCACCCTGCATTTCGCGCTTAGCCTGGAAAACGGCGATGTGGTCGACAGCACCTTCGACAAGAAGCCGGCGACCTTCAAGGTCGGCGACGGCAACCTGCTGCCGGGTTTCGAGCAGCAACTGTACGGGCTCAAGGCGGGCGACAAGCGCACCCTGCAGGTCGCACCGGAGCAGGGCTTCGGCCAGCCCAACCCACAGAACGTACAGGTCATGCCGCGTAGCCAGTTCGAAGGCATGGAGCTATCCGAAGGCCTGCTGGTGATCTTCAACGATGCCGCCAAGACTGAGCTGCCGGGTGTGGTCAAGACCTTCAACGACCGACAAGTCACCGTGGATTTCAATCATCCGCTGGCAGGCAAGGTCCTGGCCTTCGAAGTCGAGATCATCGACGTTAAAGCGCTCTGATTGTAGGGTGGATCACGCTTCACCGATCCACCGCAGGCCGCCATGGTTGAGGTAAGAAGCGCCTCCACCCTAACTGTCATCCAACCCGCGTGCCACGCGCATCGAGAGACACGCCATGCAAATCAAACTCGCCAACCCCCGGGGCTTCTGTGCCGGCGTCGATCGTGCCATCGAGATCGTCAACCGCGCCCTGGAAGTCTTCGGTCCGCCGATCTATGTGCGTCACGAAGTGGTGCACAACAAGTTCGTGGTGGAAGACCTGCGCGAGCGCGGCGCGATCTTCGTCGATGAGCTGGACCAGGTGCCGGATGGCTTCATCGTTATCTTCAGCGCCCACGGTGTGTCCCAGGCAGTACGGATGGAAGCGGACAAACGCGGCCTGAAGGTGTTCGACGCGACCTGTCCGCTGGTGACCAAGGTTCATCTGGAAGTCACCAAGTACAGCCGCGAAGGCCGCGAGTGCATCCTGATCGGCCATCATGGACACCCGGAAGTCGAAGGCACCATGGGGCAGTACGATACCGCCAATGGCGGCTCGATCTACCTGGTCGAGGACGAGGATGACGTCGCCCAGTTGCAGGTGCGCAATCCCGAGTCGCTGGCCTTCGTGACTCAGACCACGCTGTCCATGGACGACACCAGCCGCGTGATCGACGCCCTGCGCACGCGCTTCCCCAGCATTGGCGGCCCGCGCAAGGACGACATCTGCTACGCCACCCAGAACCGCCAGGACGCGGTCAAGCAACTGGCCGGCGAGTGCGACGTGGTGCTGGTGGTCGGCAGTCCCAACAGCTCCAACTCCAACCGCCTGCGTGAACTGGCCGAGCGCATGGACACCCCCGCCTACTTGATCGACGGCGCCGAAGACCTCAAGCGCGAGTGGTTCGCCGAAGACTCTCGCATCGGCATCACCGCCGGCGCCTCGGCCCCTGAAGTGCTGGTGCGTGGAGTGATCGATCAGTTGCGCGAGTGGGGCGCCAAAGGAATGGATGAACTGGAAGGGCGGCCGGAGAACGTGACGTTTTCGATGCCGAAGGAGCTGCGGGTGAGGCAGGTATAATTGCCCGATTCAGCAGCCACGGTTGCATATGCGTTGATCGTATTGCTGGCTTTTCGGCCATCAAACGAAGAAGCCCGGCATTGCTGCCGGGCTTCTTCGCTTCATTTATCGGTTATTTCCAACACTGTTCCACAGTTTTTCCGCTGCCGGTACGGCCTTTGACGCCGAGCGCATTTAGCGTGAGATTGCCACAGGTAGCGTCGCCAAAATGCTGCGTCGCGGTGAGCGTGTAGCCGCCATCGTTTGCGCTAGTTCCCACAGTCAATGTGTATTTCCGGGTATCCGACGTGACAGTGGTACCGCTGGTTCCTCGCATTCCCAGCTTCGCGATATCTGCCGCGGTGGTTACATAGCTGTTGTTCTGCGCAAAGAATCGCTCCTGACTCGCTGCAGCATCCTGAAGTAACGCCTGTCCCTCGCTCCGGTTGCTGCGTTGTATGTACTCCATATAGTTGGGGTAGGCGATCGCGGCGAGAATCCCGAGGATGCCTACCACGATCATCAGTTCGATCAGGGTAAAGCCTTGGTTCGTATTCTTCATACTAATTACCGCCTACTATTCGCCAGGTTTGGCGACCAATACTTGCCGGATCGGGAAAGACTTTCTCGCAGTCCAGACCGGTACAGGCTTCGTATGTGCCGTCCGGGTTTTGGGTAATGGTAATGCCGCCTTCGCCGTCCTGTTTGATACCGCTCACGATTGATACTGCGCCCGTGTCGCTTACCTGGCGCAAATCGAACGCATGGAATAGTGTCTTTCCACCGGTGAAGGGGTTGAGGGCATAGGTCCAATTGCTAGCACCATCCGCGCATGGATCGTCATTGGGTACCAGGGTCTGGAAGAATAACGTCTGACCAAGGGTCGATATCTTTTCGATCACCATTTCGCCTTCGAAGTTATTTGCGCCTACTGTGAGATCGAGGTGCCACCCGGGATGGGTGATGGTGACGTTGCCGTCCTTGTCAGTGGCTGTCCATTCCACCGGATTGTTCGAAATAACGCGCGCCGGGTTGGTCCCGCCCTGGGTATAGGTACCAGTCACTTCTTGGGTGATCTTCTGCTCAACCAGATCTTTCCGCCCAATCGTGATTTCGCTGGTTGGCTCTGCGCGGGTCTTGGTATCCCAGATGCCATAGACGCTTTGCGCATGGGTCTTGACTCCTTCCTTGTCCTCGGTCTCGAAAAACTTGCCGGTACCGAACACCACCAGATTGCCTATGCGGCTCGGATGGCGGATCAAGGTGGGCGCGGCGGTGATAGGCTGAGCAGCGGCGTTGTCAGCGTTGCCTGCTTTGGCCTGGAACATGGGTTTACCGCCGTAGCCCACTTTGAAGCTCTCTGCGGAGACAGTGCCTAGCGTCTCTCGCGACAGGGGCGCGGATTGATCGGGATTGCCGTCACCATCGTTGTCCGAATTGTTCGTAGGCAGCAGGTCGAAGCGCCACAGGTTTCCCTGCAGATCGCCAGCGTACGCGTAATCGGCAATACCGTCGGCGTTGTAGTCGGCCAATACCGGGCTGGACAAGCCATTGGCGCCCTGATCACCGGAAACTTCCAGGCTTCTGATCAGTTCGCCGGTCGCGGCGTCGATGATATAAAGCGCAGCTTTGCCGTCAATGGCGCCGTTTTCATAGCCGTTCCCGGTAACCACTGCCCAGCGGCCATTATGCAGGCGCGCTATGGTGGGGTTCGGGAAACTGTAGCCCGGCTTGACGCTGTTTTCGTCCATATCGGACGCGTCGAATTCCCACAGCAATGCTTCACTGCCGGGAATGGTTACGTCCAAGGCAAAGAGCGATTTCCCGCCGGCGCGAAGAGTGCCCACCAGAATGGTGCGCCATTGATTACCGTCGTAGATGTCGGCGACCGTCGGGGAGCCGTCGACATAAAACTCGTGGCTGTAGTTTTTGCCGGTCAGCTTGTGGAGTTTCGGGAATACCGCTGTGGGCACAAAAGCAAACTCCTCGACGCCGGTTTCGGCATTGAAGCCATGCAGCATGCCGTCATTGCCGCCCACATAGACGCGGGTTTTACGTGGGGTCGCCTGGTCGCCGGTTCCATTAATCCTCTGAATAAAGTTGCTATAGGAGCCTGCTTCAACGGTCCCATTGGCGTTCAGGTGCCCCTCCAGTCGGTTGGCGAAACCTTCCAGGTAGCGTGGGCCAGCCACAACGGCTGGGCTTGAACCATAGAAATCGCCGAGGACACTCACCCGCTCGCGAAAGTCCGTGCTGCCGCCGCCTTCTTCGCTCCGGTCGCCGCGTAGGTAACTTAGTCGGTCCCTCCAGCGGTCGTCAGAGCGGTCATCCTTCGCTTCTGGGTTCCTGTTCAACAGGTTTGCAAGCGTACCGTTGGTAGCCGAGTTGCCTGCGTTGGACGCCTCGAAATCCATCAGCTTGCTAGTACTGGCGCCATTAGGGTTGGCTATCTTGATGTTTCGTGATCCGGCAGTCGGCAAGCGATCACGCGCACTCCAGTCCTGGGAATGCACCAGTTCGAATGCGCCGTCGTCGTTCTGAATATACTTCTTGGAGAAGCGCTTCAGATCGCCTGACCAGGCTTCATCGCTGGCGTACGAAGTCTGGTAGGAAACACTATTGATAGTGTCACCGATAACGAGACCAGAGCTGATCGCGGGTCGTGCAGCACTGGACTTTCGCTCGGCAATACGCGTCAGAATGTCGGCAAAGGCCTGCACCATGGCGTCGGGACTGTCGACGCTGAAGAACTCGCCGCGGGAATTGAGTGCCGTATGCCATAGGTCATAAACGTTGTTGTCCGAGCTGTCGGAAGCCGCAGGCCAGTTTGTGCCACTCATCAGGTTTGAATAACCCCTTCCGGAGAAGGTATTGCCTTCCCATGGTAGGTTGGGATTCGTCATCGCCTGGGTCAGTCCAAGCCCCATGGTGAAGTTGACCATATGCTGCCAGGTGGCGGGGTTGTTCCGCGGGTCCCAATAGGCTGCTTCTTCATTGCCGTCGTGGCTGAAGGGCATGTACGGCTTGAGCTGGTTAGCATTGCCGTTCCGTCCAGGACGCAGGTCCGTCGCCCAATAATGCATGGCCAGATCCGCCAGGGTATTCGGCGTGCTGTCGGCATACGGTCGGATGGTGTTGGTGTAGGTTTTGCCGTCGGGCAGCGTAATGCTCTTGTTGTCGTGGTTGAAGGTGCCGCTGGGGGTACCGTTATTGCCGTTCCACATACCGTCGGTCATGAGAACGTGGTAGCTGGGACGGCAGGCGTAGACATTTGCCTCGACGTTCTGCTTTTTCTTCTGCGGATCAGTTTCGTTGGGATATTTTTCCCAAGCAGTGTCCTGCTGTAAAAATTTCCCGGCCTTGTCCAGCGCTTGCCGCAATGGAGTGGACTGGTCGAATTTGACCATCCGCAGCCAGTCGATGAAATTCTTTTTCTGAGCGTTACTGTATTCGCGGAGGTAGTTGTTGTTGCAGTTGCTTCCACCGTTCAGCTCGCTACAGGTGCCAAGGCTTTGCCATGTCAGACGAGTCGCAGGGGAGAGATCGCTGAATGCCAGGTTGGCCGCGCTAATGGTTGCTAGCGCACGGGTACGGTAGAACGAGTACCACACTGCGAAATTTTGCTTTTCAGCATTGGTCGATGGCTGTTTCAGCTCATAACAGTCTTCGTTTGTCTTGATATTTGTCTCGGTTTTGCAGTTTTCGGTATTTTTTAGCGCATAGTAATACGCATGCACGCCCGACTGCGTCTGGTCGGAATATTTAGTGCACTGATTCTGCCAGTTGTACGAGGTGCAGGACTTGAAGTCGCTGGCCGGGTTCTCTGCGAGGTTGTATATGTAGCCGGTGGGGTTGGCGTAGTTTACGCGGTCGCTGTATTTGTAACTCTGCTTTGCATCGGTTTCATAGTTCCACGAGACCTTATAGTTGTTGCTCAGGTTAACGGTATCGTTTCTTTCAGGATAAAAGCCGTTCTGATGGGCCGCGGTAAAGGATGTGGTGTATCGAGTTAGATTGCCGTCCTTGTCCGTTTTGAAGGGCAGGATGTAGGCAATGTCCGGGTTGTAATACATCGGGTTGGTATGGTGCGACTTGCCTCTGCGTGTATTCCGCAGATTGCCGCTGCCACTGTTTTCACGGCCCGCGCTGTCTGGCACAAACGCCCAGCGCATACTGCCTGAGTTATCCAGCGTAAAAATAAGGTTGGGTGCGACGCCAACTGTCAGGCTGATGGGTGCTTGCGATACCGCGGCCTGTGCATTGGCTGCGGTCAGCGCAGCAATACCGAACAGGGCGCTCGACAACATCTGGATGGAGCTGTTGAGCAGTCTTCCTTTCATTTCTTCAACTCTCAGTTATTCAGGCCGACGTAGATGTTGGCAGTTGTCGATTGCACGGCCAGTGTGTCCGCTGCCTGGCCATTTACGAGATAGAAATAAGTTCCTTTGCCTTCCATCACGGAGCCGTACTCGGGGTTCAGCGAAGACTCGTCTTCTGAAGCGGCGATCAAATAAGAATTCCAGTAAGCACGGGGATCGCTTTGGGTTTCGTCGTTCGGATCGAGGCCACGATAGGGCATCCACGCCACGAACGTACTGGCTCCTGCTGCAACGGTCGCGGCGCCATCGGCTTGCAGGGCATCCATCGGGTTCAGCATGAAACGCTTCAGCCGGTCGCTTGAGGTCTCCTCGTCGGAGTCGGGCGCAATGACGTCCGTCCAAACCTGGATATTCAACAGGCATGGCTTGTTGGCGCCATTCAGGTTAAGCGTGTTGTTCTTCTGGCAGTTCACGCGATTAGGCTCGAGCTTGTCGCGAAGATAGCCGGGGCCAAAGAAACGAAACTCGCCTTCCTTGAGTGCTGCATCGGCCGCCGTTTGCAGCCGCAGGTTTTCCGCCCGGTTACCGGTAATCCGGGATTCGAGCACCACACCGCGCATGCTGGACACGGCGAGGACGGTAAGGATGAGCAGCATGACCAGGGCGACCAGCAAGGTCGCGCCCTGTTGCCGCTTGTGATTGAGCGAAGTCATGGCATCAGGTTCCTTAATGTCTGGGTACTGCTGGCGATCTGGTAGATGCGGTTCTGGTCTCCGGCCTCGAGACGCGCCTTGGCGGTCGCGTCCGCTTTTTCCAGCCAGGACGAGAGCACCGCTGATTCGCCCTCACGTTGCTGGGTGCGGCTTGCGAGCAGGATCGAGTAGCGCACGGCGCGGATCGGGCCGGTGTCCTCGTTGGAGGTCCAGGAACCCGCCTCGACGAAACGCTCACTGCCGTCGACCAGCTTTTTCTCATGCATCGCCTTGGTCCCTATCCCGTACTCGATACGGAAGTCAGCGATGCCTGCAAGCAGCTCCGATGGAGCGGAGCTGCCGTCGATGTTCTTGCATGTCAGCGTGCCTTCATGCAGGTCATTGCCAGGCGTATAGGTCAACGCCACGGTAACCAGACTGGCGGTGGGCGCTGGCTGGAACGGTTTGCTGTCGTCGAATGATGGTGTTGCATCTCCCTGGCAATCCATTTCGCCGCTTACCATGGGTTGGTAGCGCAGGCACAGGCCAAGGCCTGTTGAGGTAGCCGTCACGGCGCTGCCCTTGGTGAACGCCTTGCAGGCGCCCTTGGCCGTTTTGGCTGGAAAGGCATCATCGAACCCTTGGTCCGGTGCCCGGCGATAAGCGGCCTTGCCTAGCAAATCATTGAGAACAAGGGTCACGAATCGACTGGCTTCCGAATTCGTGGACTGGCTTTGCTGGAAGAGGTGGTTGCGCTGGTTGTCCAGATAGATTTGCGAGATGCCCAGTAGCAGGAAGCTGCTGATTGCCAGCGCTACGAGCAGTTCGATCATGGAGATGCCCTTCTGGCGGGCTGTGCAGGCAGTTCTCATAGCTCCACCCGGGTTCTATAGATACAGGTTGTAGGATCGGGCGCGCGGGTGTCGGCACAGGCGCCATCCTTGACGGTCCAGGCCAGCTGAATCTCGAGCATCGAGCCCTTGTCGTCACATACGGGGGCGTTCGTGTTACTAGGCGTGGAGCTACGGCAGATATGGAATGCCGACTGGAGGAGACCCTCCGCTCCAGGTAGCGAGGCTTCCGCCCGTTCGATCCAGCAGTCGCGCATCTCTTTTGCGGTGTTCGGATTTGCTACGCAGGCAGCAGGGTTTGAATCGAAATCGCTGCCTTGTTTCTTATAAAACAGTGAGCTGCCCTTTATTCCGCTGTACACCGGATCGACTGGAGGCGCTTTTTCAAAGATTTCGCCCGGATTGGCACGCATGATCTCGACCAGGTCGCTGGCCAGCATGATTGCCGTGTTTCGCTGTACAGAGTCCTGGGTGTACTGAATGCTGCGCCCCTGCATGGCGACCATGCCGAGGATGCCGATGGTGGTCAGCACCAGCGTGACCATCACCTCAATCAGGCTGAAGCCTTGGCTGTGTCTCATATCGATCCTCATCGAGTGCAACTGGTCAGAGCGCTTCCATCAGCGTTCTTGCCGCGTGGATGAATCGTTGGAGAGCCGCTCGGGCGGACCGCGACGACGTATGCTTTTTCAAATTCATCGTTGCGGCAGATGGTGACCAAGGCAGCGGTCGCCGTGCCATTCGGGCGGTAAATAATGGAGGTGACGTCCGCGTCCATCTGCGCGAGAGCAGGGTTGTGATTCAGCTCCCGCAAGGACTCGCCACCGACGCGTACCACCCAAGGTCCGGTATCGCTCACGATGATTTCTGCTGTGGTTCTGCGGGTAACCGCTTCCCCGCGCGCATAGAGCAGCGTGGCGACCAGGTCATCAGCCTGCCCCTGCAGCTGGGTTTTCTGAATAAATGCGGTAAAATTCGGCACCGCGATGCCCGCGACTATCGTCAGCAGGGCAAGGGTGATCAACAGCTCAATCAGGGTGAATCCATGCATGTCGCTGCGGCGTGACATGGTGCGCTCCGTTTAAATTCTTGAGCAGATAATGGTGCGGCTCTGAAGCTTTGTCCTTTTTGCCAAGATAACCGGTGCGTTTATAACGACGACCGGCTGTCGGCGCGATTATTAGGCTTATTGCTTCGTCTCGGCGTGACTGGGGCCATGCTTTGACGAAGCTGAAGCACACCTGTCGTTTCGGTTCAGGAGCTGCAAAGCGACGCCTTGCTTGCATTGTCGGCAGCGGTGCCGAGTTTGAGCCTGCCCTGCCGGCTGAGTATCAGTTGCCAGGCGACTCGCTGCTTGTGGCACTGGTAGAACCGGCCGTTGTTGCGGGTGGTGCCGTTCTCGATAAAGAGGACGCGTTGATCACCGAAGCCACTCCAGCGCAGCTCATCAGCGAGCGGTATTTGAGTGGCGTTAAGAATTTGCTGGTTGCCTTCGACGAGTGTCAGCCATCCGCGGCTCCAGTCCCGACTGCAGGTAGCGGAATCGCTGGTACCGCAAAGTGCGATCGCGCGGCGTCGCATGACGGCTTCGGTTCGGGCTTTCTGAATAGCGTCCTGAACCTGCGTGAGCAATGCTTGCTGCCGGTTGTAGGCGATGAGGTTGTCCAGAGCCGGTACGGCAATCGAGCAGACGATTGCAATCAGCGAGATGGTGATCAGCAATTCAACAAGCGTAAAGCCTTGATCCTTGTTCGGCATGGTGCGGTTCCTTTGCACTTATCATGTGTCGCCATCCTGACGAATGAGCCTTTCGTTCTGCTGCGGTGACTGTTGGGCCTGTAATGAACGAAAGATTGGTTGTAGAGCAACGAGTCGACAAGTCAATACTGAATGCATGGATATGTGATCCAGCTGGCGAGGGGAATGTGGCGAGAGAGATGACGGTAGTGGTGGGCGGCGGAGTGATAGGCCTGCTGACGGCTTACAAGCTGGCTGCTGCAGGCACGTCGGTGACGTTGGTAGAGGCGTCCGGAACAGGCACCGAAGCCTCCTGGGCCGGTGGCGGGATCGTTTCGCCGCTTTATCCGTGGCGCTACAGCCCAGCGGTTACTGCGCTCGCGCATTGGTCGCAGGATTTCTATCCGCAGCTTGGCGAGCGGTTGCTGGCGGAGACCGGGTAGATCCGGAGGTGCATGTCACCGGTCTTTACTGGCTGGATCTGCATGACGAGGCGGAGGCGCTGAGTTGGCTGAGCGTTATGGCCGGCCTCTCACTTCGGTGTCGATGGAGACCGTGCACCAGGCAGTGCCTTCGCTGGGTGAGGGTTACGAGCGTGCCGTCTACATGGAGGGTGTCGCCAACATTCGCAATCCCCGTCTGCTCCGTGCCTTGCGCGAAGCGCTGCGGCAGTTGCCGAATGTGGATGTGATCGAGCAGTGCCCGGTCGAGGGTTTCCTCCGCGACGGTTCGCGCATCGTGGGCGTGCAGACGGCGCAGGGCGAGATGCGGGCGGATCAGGTTGTAGTGGCGGCGGGCGCTGGAGTGCACAGCTGCTGGCGACGCTGGGGCTGCAGATTCCGGTCAAGCCGATGAAGGGGCAGATGATCCTCTTCAAGTGCGCCGAAGACTTCCTGCCAAGCATGGTGCTGGCCAAGCGGCGCTATGCGATTCCGCGGCGCGACGGCCATATCCTGGTCGGCAGCACGCTGGAAGATGTCGCTTCGACAAGACGCCCACTGAGGATGCGCTGCAAAGCCTGCGAGCGACCGCAATCGAATTGCTGCCCGCGCTGGCCGACGCGCAAGTGGTCAAGCACTGGGCGGGTCTGCGTCCTGGTTCGCCGGACGGTGTGCCTTATATAGGTCAGGTCAGCGGTTTCGACGGGCTGTGGCTGAACTGCGGGCACTTCCGCAACGGTTGGTACTGGCGCCAGCGTCCTGCCGGCTGCTGGCGGACCTGATGCTCGGCCGCGAGCCGATCGTCGATCCAGCGCCTTATGCGCCAGCCGGGCGGCTTGCTGATCAGAAGGCTGATCGGCTCTTCGCCGTGCTCCAGCTCCACGAAGTCCGGGCTTTGATCCCGCTGCCTGGACGCTGTTCTGCTAGCGACTCGCATTGCTGGTAAATTAGCCGGCACTTCGGCTCTGCCAGGCAGAGCCAGATTGGCGAGTGAGGTTTGTGTGGCGAAGAAAACCACTTCCCTGGCCGGCCTTAGCGGGCTGGTCTATTCCACCGATGCCGGCCGGCATTGTCCCGAGTGCAGTCAACCGCTGGGCAGTTGCATCTGCAAACAGAGCGTCCTGCCCGAAGGCGACGGCATTGCGCGGGTGCGCCGCGAGAGCAAGGGCCGAGGTGGCAAGACGGTGACGACCATCAGTGGCGTGCCCCTGCCGGAGAGCGAGCTCAAGGAGCTCGCCAGCGCGCTGAAACGCCGCTGCGGCACGGGCGGGGCGCTGAAGGAAGGCGTCATCGAGATTCAGGGCGATCATGTTCAGCTGCTGATTGACGAGCTGACCAAGCGTGGCTTCAAGGCCAAGAAGTCCGGTGGCTGATGTCGCTGTGACCGCCTCACCAATTTTCACCTTTTCACGCATATCGCTGTCGAAGCCGCATAGCCTTCGCCGGGCGCATCTGCCTGAGGCGAAACGTTCAATTCTTTCCGGGAGGCTTCGATGCCCGTACGACGCACACGTAAAGATGACGGCAGCCAGTGGACCGCTGCCGACAGCCGCAGCATCTATGGCATTCGCCACTGGGGCGCCGGTTACTTCGCGATCAATGATCAGGGCAACGTCGAGGTTCGCCCGCAGGGCCCCAGCGGCGAGCCGATCGAGTTCAACGGACTGATCGAACAACTGCGCGAGGCAGGGCTGTCGCTGCCGTTGCTGGTGCGCTTCCCCGGCATTCTGCAGGACCGCGTGCGGCGCCTGACCGGAGCCTTCGACGCCAACATCGAGCGCATGGAGTACGCCGGCAAGTACACCGCGTTGTACCCGATCAAGGTCAACCAGCAGGAAGCGGTGGTGGAGAACATCATCGCCACGCAGAACGTCTCCATCGGTCTGGAGGCGGGCTCCAAGCCGGAGCTGATGGCGGTGCTGGCGCTGGCGCCGAAGGGCGGCACCATCGTCTGCAACGGCTACAAGGACCGTGAGTTCATTCGGCTGGCACTGATGGGGCAAAAGCTCGGCCACAACGTGTTCATCGTCATCGAGAAGGAGTCCGAGGTCGGCCTGGTGATCGAGGAGGCCAACGAGCTCAAGCTGACCCCGCAGGTCGGTCTGCGCGTGCGCCTGTCGTCGCTGGCATCGTCCAAGTGGGCCGATACCGGTGGCGAGCGTTCCAAGTTCGGCTTGTCCGCAGCGCAGTTGCTCTCGGTGATCGAACGCTTCCGCGCCGCAGAGATGGATCAGGCATTCGCCTGCTGCACTTCCACATGGGCTCGCAGATCGCCAATCTCGCCGACTACCGGCAGGGCTTCCGCGAGGCGATCCGCTACTACGCCGAGCTGCGCGCGCTGGGCTTGCCGGTCGAGTACATCGATGTCGGCGGCGGCCTTGGCGTGGACTACGACGGCACCCATTCGCGCAACGCCAGCTCGATCAACTACGACATCGACGAGTACGCTGGCACCGTGGTTGGCATGCTCAAGGAATTCTGCGACCGCCAGGGGTTGCCGCATCCGAACATCTTCTCCGAGAGCGGCCGGGCGATGACCGCGCACCACGCCGTGCTGGTAATGCAGGTCACCGACATCGAGCGCCACAACGACGAGGTGCCGGAGGTCGGCAACTACGACGAACTGCCGGATATCGTGCAGTCGCTGGTCGATCTGCTCGGCCCGACCGACCCGGAAATGGTCACCGAAACCTACTGGCGGGCCACGCACTACCTGAGCGAGGCCGGCGCGCAGTACGCCTCCGGGCGGCTGACGCTGGCGCAGAAGGCGCTTGCCGAGCAGAGCTACTTCGCCATCTGCCGTCGCTTGTACAACCAGCTCAAGGCGCGCCAGCGCTCGCACCGTGCGGTGCTGGACGAGCTCAACGACAAACTGGCCGACAAATACATCTGCAACTTCTCGGTGTTTCAGAGCCTGCCCGACACCTGGGCGATCGACCAGATCCTGCCGATCGTGCCGCTGCAGCGTCTGGACGAAGAGCCGGTGCGGCGCGCCGTGCTGCAGGACCTCACCTGCGATTCGGACGGCAAGATCAAGCAGTACGTCGACGAGCAGAGTATCGAGAGCAGTATGCCGGTCCACGAAGTGCGGCCTGGCGAGGAGTACTTCCTTGGCGTGTTCCTCGTCGGCGCTTATCAGGAAATCCTCGGCGACATGCACAACCTGTTTGGCGACACCGATTCGGTGAACGTCTACCAGCGCGAGGATGGCAGCTACTATCACGCCGGGATCGAGACCCACGACACCATCGAGGACATGCTGCGCTACGTCCATCTCTCGCCGGAAGAGCTGATGACCTACTACCGCGACAAGGTGGCCAGTGCCCGGCTCAGCGCCAAGGAGCGGACCCAGTACATCGACGCGTTACGGCTGGGCTTGACCCGCTCGTCGTACCTGACGCCCTGAGCGGCCAGGGCCGGGTGTGCTGGCCGCGATCATTCGGCCAGCACACCGAAGCCGCGTGTCATCAATACCGCCAGCAGCGGGATGAACAGCAACGCCAGCAGCTCGAGGCGAATCACCAGGCGTACCCAGCGGCCCGTCGCCGGGCTGACCTGCGGGGCATGCCCGGCCTGCAAGGCCGGCCGCCAGCGCAGAAAGGTGACGGTCGGATAGATCGACAGCAGTGCGACGCCGACGAACAGGCCGATCTTGGCGTGGAACAGGCTGTTGTTCAGGTAATAGGCCAGGCCCTTGCCATAAAAGATCGCCCGCGCGGCGCCGGTCAGCAGCACCAGCCCGGCGGCGATGCCGAACAGGATGTCGGTGCGAAACAGGCTGCGCGCGCGCTCCAGCGTGATCGGCTGGCGGAACAACTGGTGTTCCAGCAGCAGCAGGCCGAACAACAGAAAGAGGCTGAGAAAGTGCAGATAGGCTGCGATGGCGTAGGCCATTTCAGTGTCCTGTAACGGTTTTTCCGGGTGACGATGGGCATGTGCCTGGGAACCAGGCGCCCGATTGTTGCAGACGGAACGCTACCGTGCCGAGAAAGATCCCGCGCAGCAACATGAAAGCGAGAAACGCCAGCCAAAGCCCATGGTTGCCCAGGCCCTGCAGCCACCAGCCCAGCGGCAGCGCCACGGCCACGGCAAGCAGCATGCTGTCGCGCATTTCGCGGGCCCGGGTGGCGCCGATGAACAGCCCGTCGAGCAGATAGCTCCACACTGCGATCAGGGGCAGGGCGGCGAGGTAGGGCAGGAATTGCAGTGCGAGCTGGCGTACCTCGCGATGTCGGTCTGCAAACGGATGAACCAGCCGCCGGCGAAGAGAAAGAACAGTCCGAAGGCGAGGCTCGCCAGCACCGACCAGCCGCACGCCACCACCATGATCCGGCGCAGCTGCAGCGGCGCGCGCGCGCCGATCGCGTGACCGCTGAGTGCCTCGACCGCATGCGCCAGTCCGTCCAAGGCGTGCGCCGTCAGCAGCAGACCATTGAGCAGCAGGGCGTTGGCGGCAACCGTGGCATCGCCCAGGCGGGTGCCTTGTACCGTGACCAGAAAGAACACCAGCTGCAGTGCCAGCGAGCGCAGGAAGATATCGCGGTTGACCGCCAGTAGCGGTCGCCAGCTCGACCAGCGTCGTAGCGCCGCACGATCGATGCGGCCCGGATGCCGTGCCAGCACCCGCCGTGCCAGCAGCAGGCCCAGCAGGGCGCTGCTCCATTCGGCGATCACCGAGCGCGCGCGGCGCCGGCCACGCCCCATTCCAGGCCGAGCACGAACCAGAGATCGAGCACGACGTTTGTCAGGTTGGTCGTCAGCAGGATTGCCAGCGGCGCCCGGGCGTTCTGCGCGCCGAGCAGCCAGCCGATCAGGGCGTAGCTGGCCAGTGCTGCCGGCAGGCCCAGCAAGCGGGTATGGAAATATTCGCGGGTCAGATCGTCGAGCGCCGTGGATGGCTGCATCAGCTGCAGTGCCCAGGACTTGAGCGGGATGGCCGCGAGGGCCAGCGCCAGCCCGCAAAGCAGAGCCAGCAGCAACCCTTGCAGAAGCACCTGGCGCAGCGCACCGCCGTCACCGCGGCCGCTGGCCTGGGCCGCGAAGCCGGTGGTGCCCATGCGCAGGAAGCCCATCACCCAGACCATCAGCGTGTACAGGCTGCTGCCGACCGCCACCGCACCCAGCTGGTGGGCATGCGGCAGATGGCCGATCACCGCGCTGTCGACCAGCGCCACCAGCGGCACGGAGAGGTTCGACAGAATCATCGGGCGGCCAGCGCCCACACCCGGTGATGAGTGGGGGCGTGGCGCCAGGCAGCGAGCATGCGGTTCATCGCGGTCTCCAGTCAGCCGGCTACTATACGGCCGCCGGCGCCGCGATTCAGCCTGCCGGCCTCGTCTCAGTGGATCAGCCAGCTCAGTAGCCAAAGGCCGAGAAACAGCCAGATCAGACCGGAGATGAACGAGCGGCGCACAAAGGCACTGACGGCCGCCGCCAGGAGCATCAGGCCCAGCACCAGTGCCGCCAGGTTGAGCAGCGAGCGGTCCATGCCCAGGGTGCGGGACAGCCCCTCGAGGAACTCGTGGCCGGCGTTGGCGAAAAATGCGAAGAAGCCGCTGAGCGCCTCGACCACGTAGCGAATCAGAGTGCCGATCGCCTGCCCCAGCCATTCGAAAACGCCTTCTACCCGCATCTTGCTCTCCCTGGACGATCGCGACGCTGCAGCGCAGCGCCATTCGTCACTTTGGCTACGGTGGTGCAGGCGAGTTCCGTCACGTCGGGGGAACCCGCCTTGCCTGGCGGGGTCCGTACTCGGCTTGGCCATGCGTGTCGCTCTCGGGACGTCTTGCCTGCGTCATCCAAATGCAACTGCCGGCAGGCAGGCTGCAAGACCGAATCGGAGAACGAACGATGAAGGCGATTGCACGCTTGCGCGAACATGCGGGCCGAAAATTTTGGCTGGGCGGCTCCTGCTGTGTCTCCTGTATGCCGCCGGCCAGGTGCACCTTGACGAGCGACTGCTGTATTCGCTCCGCACGGCGCTCAACGAGTCGAGCTGGGAGCATCGCAGCCTGTGGCTGCCCGAGTACCGGGTGCGCATCGATGCCCAGCCGGTCGCCACGGTGAAAGGCAACCTCTCGGGGCTGACCTGGGAAGAGCGCCGGGGGCATCTCTGGGCGGTGGTGAACTCGCCCTCCGAACTGCTGGCGATCGACCGCGAGGGTGGCTTCATCGCGCGCTACCCGCTGCAGGGCTTCGAGGATGTCGAGGCGGTGACCTATCTGGGCGACGACCTGCTGCTGGTGGCTGAAGAACGCCGTCAGGCGCTGGTGGTGATGCCCGTACCGCAGCAGGCAGGCCCCTTGCGGCGCGCCGATTATCCTTCGCTGACCCTTGCCCTGCACGCGGACGAAAACAGCGGCTTCGAGGGCGTCGGTTACGACCGTGCCGGCGACCGCCTGTTCGTGGTCAAGGAACACTCGCCGCGCAAGCTGTACGAGGTTCGCGGCCTGCGGGCTGCGCTCGCTGGCGACATGCGCCTGGAGATCATCGATCGCCAGGCCTGGATCGAGGACAAGGACATGGCAAGCGACCTGGCTTCGGTGCACTTCGACGAGCGCACCGGCCATCTGGTCTTGCTCAGCGACGAGGCGCGCATGCTGCTGGAACTCGACGGCAACGGCGAGATGGTCAGCTTCCGCTCGCTGTGGTCTGGCTTTGCCGGTCTCGAGGATAGCGTTCCGCAGGGCGAAGGCCTGACCCTGGACGCGCGTGGCGACCTCTATCTCGTCAGCGAACCGAACCTGTTCTATGCCTTCGAGCGCCGCTGACGGCGCCGCTTTCAGCCGCGCTGGATCAGCCAGACGCCGCCGACGATCAGCGCCAGGCCGGCCAGCTTGCCCAGGCTGACCGGCGCCTGGCGAAAACCCGCCCAGCCGAAGTGATCGAGCATCAGCGCCATCGCCAGTTGCCCGGCCAGCACCAGAACCATGAACAGCAAGGCGCCGGTCCGGGGTGCGGCGAAGGCGGCGGTAGCGATGAAGAAAGCGCCCAGCAGGCCGCCGCTCAGGTGCCACCAGCTAAGGTTGCGGAAGGCCTCGGTACTGGGCAGCGCCCGCTGCGCCAGGACGATGCAGAGCAGCGCCAGGGTGCCGACGGCGAACGACACCAGTGCGGCGCTCAGGGCGCTGCCGAGCTGGCGGGCCATCTGGCCATTGATGCCGGCCTGCAGCGGCAGAAATGCCCCGGCAATGAAGGTAGGGTGAGCAGCACCAGGCGACGGTGGACATGGGCGCCTCCAGGGAACGATCGATCGGGCGCGGATTATCCTCGCCGCTGCCTGCCAAGGCTACCGGCAGCCGGCAGGGCAGCGCGCCGATCGGCTCAGGGGCGCGGCGGATACTGCGAGAGCACCCGTGCCACGGCCTGGCGGATCATGCCGGCGCGCTCCTCGGGGCCGCTGGCCCGGCGCAGGATGTCCTCGCTGCTGGCCCGCCAGACAAGTTTGCCGTCGCGGGCGCGAACAGGTCGATCTGCAGCGTGGCAACCTGATAGTCCACGGTGCGGCTGTCGGCGTAGGTCGGCCCCCAGTAGCCTGGCCAGTAACCGGCCCAGGCCCCGCCGGACAGGGTGGTGTAGGTCTGGGTACGCTGGTCGACGATGTACCAGGCCTGCACCAGCAGCCCGGCACCTGCCGCGTCGCGTGCCGGCCGCAGGCCGCGCTGGTCGAGCTGCTCGGCGATGGCGTTACGGATGCGTTGCTCGGTCAGGTCGCTCTTCAGGCGCGGATCGTCCGGGCGATACTGCACGGCCGGTTCCTTCCAGCTCCAGTTGCGATAGCCGGCGAAATCCCGGCTGGGGTCGAAGTCGCGCTGCAGCTGGGCGGTCTGGCACGCGGCCAGGGCCAGCAGCAGCGGTATCAGAACGAGGTGGCGCAGCATGAGCGATCTCCGACGATAGCGGCCAACGGCCTTGAGGGGTGAGCGCCGGCCTGGGCATCAGCGCGGCGGGTAATCTTCCAGGGCCTGGGCGATGGCCCGGCGCAAGGCGTCGGCCCGCTCGCCGCGGTCATCGCCCACGCGTGCCTCGGCCCGGTTGCTCCAGACCCGACGCCCGAGCGCCGGGTCGAACAGTTCGATCTGCACCACCAGCACCTCTTCTTCGTAGCTGCGCACCAGCGGAACGCTGCCCCAGGCGCCATAGGCACGGTCGTAGGGGCCGCGCCCGTAATAGCCGCCATAGTCGTCGTAGACCTGACGGAGGCGCCGCTCGTTGCGTACCCCCACGCTCACCTCGACATCGGCCTTCTGCTGCGCAGGGGCCGTCGCAGGCCATGTTGGTCGAGAGCGCCTGCGACCATCTCCTGCACTTGTTCCGGGCCGATGACGCCGGAGCCGGCCGGCAGGGCCTGCCAGCGCCAGCTGCGGTAGGCGGAGAAGTCCAGCGGCGCCGCGGGGTAGGCGGCGAGGTCGAGCGCCCGCTCGCTGGAGGCTGCTGGTGCAGGCGGCAGCGGCGTGGAGTCGGCGGTGTATGGATTGCGCGCGGCACACGCGGCCAGGCCCAACAAGCCGAGCAACACGCTCAACGCGCGCGCGCCGCTGCGCAGGGTTCTCGCGGCTGGCGCCATGGTTTCCTCCTCGCCCTCAGCGGGGCCGGCACAGCCAGTGCAGGTAGCGGCCCAGGCCCTGGAAGGTGGGATGGCGTCGATACGCCAGTTCCATCTCCAGCAGCTCGCCAAGCTCGGTACGCGCCTGGAAATCGCTCGGCATGTAGTCATGGAAGACGCGCACGCCGCTAGTCCGTTCGACCGCGAAATACTCGGCCAGTTGTGCCGCCAGCTCGCGCGGGTCCAGCGGCTGCTGCGGCGTCAGGCTCTGCCGCTCACCGGCGAACGACTGCGTACGCAGCTTCTTGAAATGCCCCTTCAGCAGGTTGCGGTAGATCAGCGCATCGCGGTTGTAGAACGCCAGTGACAGCCAGCCATCGGCGTCCAGCAGGCCATGCAGCACCGGCAGGATCGCTGCCGGTTCGGCCAGCCACTCGAGCACCGCGTGGCAGATCACCAGATCATAGGTCTGCTCCCCGGCGCTCGCCAGCTGCTGCCAGCTGGCCTGGATGAAGCGCGCCTCGAGCCCGGCGGCGGCGAAGCGCTCGCGGGCGCCGTCGAGCATCGGGGCGGCGGGTTCGGCGAGCGTGACCTCGT
>LZQO01000017.1_pt1 | contig 51690 bp, 60 predicted proteins | sample 768571 | NCBI WGS metagenome assembly LZQO01 (sample SAMN05207081, study PRJNA324507) | oil field metagenome | isolation source: sample BH-FW-10 from oil reservoir | place: India: Bombay High | collected 2015-12-01
GGCGACAGCAGGGACAGGTGAAGGGTGTGTTTGGCGACTGCCAATTTACCTGCTTCCCTGACTGTCAACTCGCTCTTTCCCCAGAGTCCGCGAAGAACCTTTTTTTATGCCGGAGCTTCGTTGCGCCCGACGAAGCAGTCGCTGAACAGCTGCCGGCGCGGCAGCCCGGCGAGAAACAGTCGCCGGCTTGCGGCCTCGACGAACGCCGGGCGGCCACAGACCAAGCAATCTCGCCACGCGAGGCGATGCGCAGCGCGCCGAGCCGTTCGCCCCATTCGGAGGTGGTCAGCAGACTGAGCTCGATGTCCGGGTGGCGTTCGGCCAGCGCCTGCAGGGGAGCGGCGAAGTAATGCTCAGCGTGGCTCACGGCGATGAGGCGGATCGGCGCCTCGTGGCCCTGGCGCAGAGCCTCGTGCAATATCGCCCAGAGCGGTGCCAGACCGGTGCCGGCAGCCAACAGCAGTAACGGCTGGCGAACCCACTCCAGATCGTAGTGCAACGCACCGCCATGCCGCTCGCCAAGCGCCAGCCGGCTGCCGCCCCTGACCCGGCGCAGCGCGTCAGCGAACGCACCCGGCTTGCGGCAGTCGATGTGGAACTCGAGAGCTGTATCCTCGTCCGGCAGGCTGGCGAACGAGTACGGACGCGCCACGCCGTCGAGCCAGAGCAGCAGATGCTGACCAACCGCATAACGCAGCGGTCGCGCCGGTTGCAGGCGCAGCTGCAGGACCTCACCGGCCAGCCAGTGACAGCTCTGCACGGTAGCAGGCACGCCATCGACGAGCGGATCGAACAACGTAACGGCCAGGTCACCAGCCATCCGGCACTGGCAGGCCAGACGCCAACCCTGCGCATGACGTTCGGAATCGAGCGCCTGGGGCCGCGCGTCCTCCGGCTGGCCGGACGTGCATTGAACGAGGCAGGCGTGACAACTGCCGGCACGACAGCTGTAAGGCACGGCCATGCCCGCGGCATTCAGGGCGTCGAGCAGATTGGCGCCCTCCTCGACCTGCCAGCGACGGCCGCGGCAACTCAGTTCAGGCATCGCTGGCCGCCCAGGAGGTTTCGCAACGATTGCGCCGGCGCGCTTGGCCCGGTACAGCGCCTCGTCGGCGCGCTGCAGCGCCTCATCGAGCCCGTCGCCCGCCTCCATCAAGGTCAGCCCGATGGACAGACTCAGCTCGCCGCGCGCAATCGTGCTGTCCAGCGGTTCGGCCTGGGCGAATGCCTCGCGCAGGCGCTCGCAACAGCCGGCGAACTGCTCGGCGTCGGTGTCCGGCAACAGCAACACGAACTCTTCGCCGCCATACCGCGCCAGCACGTCGCCGTCGCGCAGGCAGGCTCGCGATACCGCGGCGAATGTCTGCAGGACGCGGTCACCTGCGGCATGTCCGTGCCGATCGTTGATGCGCTTGAAATAGTCGAGGTCGATCAACGCCAGGCCGATCTGGTGCCCGCGACGCAAGCGGTTGAGCTGGGTTTCGGCCAGGCGCAGGAAGTGGCGACGGTTGAACAGCCCGGTCAGCTCGTCGGTCGACGCCAGATCCTCGAGCTGGCGCATCATCCCGCGCAAGGTGTCCTGGTGCGCCTGCAGGGCTACCCGTCGTTGCCGCATGCGCTGGCGCAACCGGTAGATATGGCCGACGAACAGGCACATCCAGACCAGCGCCACCAGCAGCACCGCGCCCTCCAGCAGCGCGAGCTCCGGCCGGTGCAACCGTTCGAGCAGCAGATCGGTGAGCGTCACCGCGAGAAAACTGGCGAACGCGAGCGCCGCGTATCGCATGAAAATCTTCGGCGGCAGCGGCACCGCGAACATCAGCACCAGCAGGTACAGAATCAGCAGCGAACCGCGCGCCTCGCCCAGGTTGGCGAGAAAGTAGGTGAGCCAGATGAGCGCCACGGTGACCTGCAGCTCGGTCAGGCTGGGGTCCTTGAACTTCAGATTCAGACCGCTCTGGAACATCCAGAAAAAGCCGAGCTGGCTGAGCACGATCAACGCCGAACAGATCACGGCGCTCTGCACCGAGGCCTGATAAAACCCCGCGGCAACCGTCAGCCAGGTGAGCATCAGCGCCAAGCCATAGGTGCCCGCCGCCATGGCGAATCGCTTGGTGACCAGCTGCTGCAGAGCGACCTGATCCCTTTCGTTACGCCCCATGTTCATCGCGCTCCATCCGGATGCGCCGCTGCACCGCGCTCGCTGGTAGCCCTGTCGCCGACCTTGGCCTGCATTTCTCTCTCCTGGTTCAGCCGTGTTACGGACTGTACGACGCGGTATACTGCCGCGCGTTTTTTACCTGAGCGCGTCATCCGTGCCGTCGCGCTCGCTACCCGCCCCGCCTAGAGGACGCGCTGCATGACCGTGATCAAGCAAGACGACCTGATTCAAAGCGTCGCCGACGCTTTGCAATTCATTTCCTATTACCATCCCGTCGATTTCATTCAGGCGATGCATGAAGCCTACCTTCGGGAAGAGTCTCCGGCTGCACGCGACGCCATGGCGCAGATCCTGATCAACTCGCGCATGTGCGCCACCGGGCATCGCCCGATCTGCCAGGACACCGGCATCGTCACCGTGTTCGTCCGGGTCGGCATGGACGTGCGCTGGGACGGCGCCAGCATGAGTCTGGACGACATGATCAACGAAGGCGTACGTCGCGCCTACAACAACCCGGACAACGTGCTGCGTGCTTCGATCCTGGCCGACCCGGCAGGTTCCCGCAAGAACACCAAGGACAATACCCCGGCCGTCATCCATTACTCCATCGTCCCGGGTGACAAAGTGAGGTGGATGTGGCCGCCAAGGGCGGTGCTCGGAGAACAAGTCGAAGATGGCCATGCTCAACCCGTCCGACTCGATCGTCGACTGGGTGCTCAAGACCGTGCCGACCATGGGCGCCGGCTGGTGCCCGCCGGGCATGCTCGGCATCGGCATCGGCGGCACCGCCGAGAAGGCCGCGGTGATGGCCAAGGAAGTCCTGATGGACCCGATCGACATCCACGAGCTCAAGGCCCGCGGCCCGCAGAACCGCATCGAGGAGCTGCGCCTGGAGCTGTTCGACAAGGTCAACCAGCTGGGCATTGGCGCCCAAGGCCTGGGCGGCCTGACCACGGTGCTCGACGTCAAGATCATGGACTACCCGACCCACGCCGCCTCCTTGCCGGTGTGCATGATCCCCAACTGCGCCGCGACCCGCCATGCGCACTTCGTGCTCGATGGTTCCGGCCCGGCCGAGCTGACCCCGCCGCCGCTGGACGCTACCCGGAAATCGTCTGGGAAGCCGGCCCGAGCGCGCGCCGCGTCAACCTCGACACCATTACCCCGGAAGAAGTGCAGAGCTGGAAGCCGGGCGAGACCATCCTGCTCAACGGCAAGATGCTCACCGGCCGCGACGCCGCGCACAAGCGCATGGTCGACATGCTGAACAAGGGCGAACAGCTGCCGGTGGACCTCAAGGGCCGCTTCATCTATTACGTTGGCCCGGTCGATCCGGTGCGTGACGAAGTGGTTGGCCCGGCCGGCCCGACCACCGCGACGCGGATGGACAAGTTCACCCGCCAGATCCTCGAGAGCACCGGCCTCCTGGGCATGATCGGCAAGTCCGAGCGCGGCCCGATCGCGATCGACGCGATCCGCGACAACAAGGCCGTCTACCTGATGGCCGTCGGCGGCGCCGCTACCTGGTCGCCCAGGCGATCAAGAAGTCCAAGGTGCTGGCGTTCGAAGAGCTCGGGATGGAAGCCATCTACGAGTTCGAGGTGCAGGACATGCCAGTGACCGTGGCGGTCGACACCCAGGGCGAATCGGTGCACACCACCGGTCCGGCACTCTGGCAGCACAAGATCGCCGAGTCGCTCGCGGTCGAAGTGAAGTAACCGCCCAGGTGCAAAAAAACGCCCGGCAGTCGCCGGGCGTTTTCGTTTCTACAGTTCGATTCGCGTACCGAGCAGCTTCAGAAAGGCTGCCAGCCAGGCCGGGTGAGCGGGCCAGGCCGGCGCCGTGACCAGGTTGCCCTGGGTGTGGGCCTGGTCGACCGGGATGTCGACGTACTCACCGCCGGCCAGCTTCACTTCCGGCCCGCAGGCCGGGTAGGCACTGCAGGCACGGCCCTTGAGCACACCCGCGGCCGCCAGCAGTTGCGCGCCATGCAGACGGCGGCGATCGGCTTGCCAGCCGCGTCGAAGGCACGAACCAACGCCAACACCTCTTCGTTCAGGCGCAGATATTCCGGCGCACGCCCACCGGGAATCAGCAGCGCGTCGAAATCGTCGGCGCGCAGGCCTTCGAAGTCGGTATTGAGCGCGAAATTGTGCCCCGGCTTCTCGCTGTAGGTCTGGTCACCCTCGAAATCGTGGATCGCGGTACGCACGCTGTCGCCGGCCTTCTTGTTCGGGCAGGCGGCATGCACGCGGTGGCCGACCATCTGCAGCGCCTGGAACGGCACCATGGTCTCGTAGTCTTCGGCGTAATCGCCGACCAGCATCAGGATGTTCTTGGCAGCCATGCAAAGCTCCTTGGGTAAGCGCCAGTGGTGATGCAGCGACAGCCGGAGCCGCCAGAATCGCGCCGTGGCGCGACCGCGACGCCTCTAGCCCCCGCGGTTGAAGATATTGACCAGCAGCCGGTCGAGCCAGCCCCACATACGCTGATACAGCCGCACGTGCAGTGGCCGAGCGTACCAGCGCCGGAGTGTCACCTCGCGACTCTCGTCGAAATCCTGCTGGAAGCAGCGCGTCACCTCATCGGTGAGCGCCGGGTCGATGGCCTCCAGGTTCGCCTCGAGGTTCCAGCGCAGGTTCCAGTGGTCGAAATTGCACGAACCGACGCTGACCCAGTCATCGACCATGACCATTTTCATGTGCAGGAAGTGTGGTCGATATTCGTGTATCCGCACACCGGCGCGCAGCAGGCGCGGATAGAAGCGTTGCCCGGCGTAGCGGACCGGCGGGTGGTCGGTGTTGCGGCTGGTCAGCAGCAACTGCACATCGACACCCCGGCGCGCCGCCCGGATCAGCGCCCGCCGCACCTTGCCGGTGGGCAGGAAATAAGGTGTGGCTAGCCAGATGCGCTGCTCGGCGCGATGCAATTTGCGCAGCAGGCTGTGCAGCACGTCGCTGTGCTGACGCGCGGCTGCGTAGGCGACCCGGCCCATGCCTTGCGAGGCCTCCGGGCGCAGCGGAATACGCGGCGCACGGCTCGGCTGTGGCAGGTGCCAGATACGGCGCCGGGTCAGGCAGGATGCCCACTGGCTATCGAACAGGCGCTGCCAGTCCTGCACCACCGGGCCACTGGCCTTGACCATGACCTCGTGCCAGTGCTGGCGCGGGTTGTCCGGGTCCCAGAAATCGTCGGTCACGCCGGTACCGCCGATAAACACGGTCTCGCTGTCGATCAGCACGATCTTGCGATGGTCGCGGTGCAGGTTGCGGAACCGCAGGCGCAGCTCCAGCGGGTTGTACAGCCGCACCTCGATGCCGGCGCTGGCCAACCGTTCGCGGTTGCGCTGGCCGAGCTTGAAGCAGCCGAAGCCATCGAACAGACAACGAATCCGCACACGCCGCTCGGCCGCCGCCAGCAGAACGCTCAGCAACCGGTCCAGGCAACGCCCGTCCTCGACCAGATAGAGCTCCAGGTCAATGGTCCGCTCGGCTTGCGCCAGCGCATCGAGCATCGCAGGAAAAAAGTTCGGCCCGTCTACCAGCAGATGGAAGCGATTGCCTTCACGCCAGGGCAGCACCTCGCCGGCCAGCATCATGGGCGGCGCTCCGGTAATGGCGTGAAGGGCATGAAGCTATGCGGCAAGCGAGCCGAACCACGGCACAGTGACATGAAATCCCTTGTCTGGATCGATCCGGTGATCGCCGCAGGCGGGGGCTTTTCGTATGGCCCCTGCGCGCGGCGCAGCTAGATTACCCAGACCCTTGAGGCACGCAAAGAGTTCGCCCTAGTCCGGCCCGCACTGAGCGACCGACTCGATGCCCAGCGCCTGTAACGCCCGAGACAGACGGCGCCCCTGTGCCTGCCGGGTGATCCCCAGGATCGCTCGGTCGCGTTGCCATTCAGCAGCCAGTCGGGCGGGCAGACACGGCGCCAGCCGGTCCTGCAGGACGGCGAACTGCTCGATGGCTCCGGCCAGCAACAGGTGCGTGTCGGCCGCGGCGGCCGGCAATCGGGCGATCTCGCGCAGGCTGGCGAGCAAGGCGGCCAGGGATACAGAGGGGGACTGCGGCCCCTCAGCCGGCAGCAGACGGGCATAGAGCCAGGCGCCGAGCGCAGCCAGCACATGGATATCCTCATGGGTACGAAACGGCTTGACGTAATCGGCCCAACCATCGCCCGGCAACACCTGGCAAGGAGCCCTGTCGAGCCGTAAGCGGGCGTGCGGGATGTCGGGCACGACCGGCAAGGCCGGACCGGAACATAGCTGCACGCCGGCACCGGCCGCCGGCAGCAGACATAACGCCAGCCGCGGCGTATCGCCGGTTGCCTCGCTGCGCGCCGGCACCAGCAGCCATTGCGCCGCATCGCCCGCGGTGACGAAGTCCTTGCTGCCAGACAGGCAGCCGGCCGCCAGGCGCGTCTGCATGCCGGCCGGCGAGAGCTGCCGCTGTTCGGTGGCGCAGAGGGCGCCCAGGCCGTCCGGGGCCTCGCCCCACAGGGCCCGCAAGGCGGCCTGATAACCGGCGAGAAACGCCAGGCCCGGGGTCGCCGACCGTCGCCCGCCGATCAACGCCAGCCTGAAGCTGTCGGCACCCGCAGCGCTCTGCAGTTCGGCAAACCAGCCGCGCAGGTCGGCGACCTCCGCCGGTGGCGGCGCCGGGCCGAGCAGGTCATTCCAGAACATCGCTTGCTCCTCTGTCTCGCCTCGAGTCGAGCGCGCCGTCATCCAAGCATCACCGCTTCGTCACGTGCCCGACACCCGCCTGGCCTAGTTTGGGCCCGTCAGCACGAGGGGCGCGACAGACGCTCCCGGCAGCTTGCCAACACCGCCCCGCCGGGGCAACAGGAGGTCCGCATGAGTGTCAGCGCCATTCCCTCTCGCAACCTGCGCTCGCTACAGGCCGAGTATCTCGACCACCCCGGCGCCCTTCGCGAGGCGCAGACATTGCGCTACCGCGTATTCGCCAACGAGTTCGGCGCCAGCCTGCCCGGGGCGGCCACCGGGCTGGATGCCGACGAGTTCGACCCGCATTGTCGGCACCTCGGCGTGCGCGACGGCCGCAATGGTCGTCTGGTCGCGACCACGCGCCTGCTCGACGGCGATGCCGCCGGGCGGCTTGGGCGGTTCTACAGCGAGGGCGAGTTCCGCCTGCGCGGGCTGGACCGGCTCGACGCCCCGGTGCTGGAAATCGGCCGCACCTGCGTCGACCCCGGCTACCGCAACGGCGCAACGATCGGCGTGCTCTGGGCCGAGCTGGCCGAAGCGCTCAATCGCGGCGGTTACCGCTATCTGATCGGCTGCGCCAGCGTCTCCATGCGCGACGGCGGCCTGCAGGCCCAGGCCATCATGCAGACGTTGCGCGACACGCACCTGAGCACCGACCTGCTCTACGCCGAGCCGATGACGCCCCTGCCGGAGATCGCAGTACCGGGCAACGTCACCGCGCAGTTGCCGCCCCTGCTCAAGGCCTATATGCGGCTGGGCGCGAAGATCTGTGGCGAGCCCTGCTGGGACCCGGAATTCCAGGTCGCCGACCTGTTCATCCTGCTCAAGCGCGAGGAGCTCTGCCCACGCTATGCGCGTCACTTCAAGGCGGCGGTATGAGCACCGGCAGGCTGTGCACCAGGCTGTTTCGGCTGGCCCCGGTGCTGCTTGCCGGCCTGCTGACCGCGGCCGGGCTGGCGTGTCGGGAGCGGCTCGGTTGCCCCGCCTCGGCCGCTGTGCGCCAACGCTTGACGCAGCGCTTTCTCGGCCGCGTCACCGCCGCGCTTCCGTTGCGCGTGCGCGTCATCGGCCAGCCTGCCGAGCAGCCGATGCTGTGGCTGGCCAACCACATCTCCTGGGTCGATATCCCGGTGCTGGGCGGCGTGGCGCCGCTGTCGTTTCTCGCCAAGCAGGAGGTCGCGCGCTGGCCCCTGCTCGGCTATCTGGCCCGGCAGGCAGGCACAGCTTCATCTCCCGTGGCGCAGGCGATAGCCGGCGGGTCGGGGAGCAGCTGGCCGAGCGCCTGGCCGGACGCCAGAGCCTGCTGATATTTGCCGAGGGCACCTCGACCGACGGCTCGCGATTGCGCCGCTTTCATCCGCGCCTGCTGGAGCTGCGGTGGTGAGCGGCGCTGCCATCCAGCCGGTGGCGCTGCGTTACCGCCGCGACGGCCGCCCTGACCGGATCACGCCCTACATCGACGACGATGAACTGCCCGCGCACCTCTTCCGGCTATTGCGCCATGGCACCGTCGAGGTCGAGGTCCTGCTGTTGCCGCCGATCGTCAGCGCTGGCCGCTCCCGCAGCGAACTCGCCGCGCTGGCGCACGGAGCCATCGCCGAGGCGCTGTTCGGCGCCGACGCCCGCTAGCCCAGGCAGCCTGAGCGGGACATCGGCTAAGCTGCAGCGATGAACTACCTCGCTCATCTGCATCTCGGCGGCCAGGAACCTGACGCCCTGCTCGGCAGCCTCTACGGCGATTTCGTCAAGGGGCCGCTGCGTGGCCAATGGCCGGCAGCGGTCGAAGCCGGCATTCGCCTGCACCGGCGCATCGATGCCTTTACCGACAGCCATGCCCAGGTACTCGCCGCCAAGGCTCGATTCGCGCAGGATCGGCGCCGCTATGCCGGCATCCTCGTCGACCTGTTCTTCGACCACTGCCTGGCCACGCACTGGCCGCAGTTCAGCGACGAGCCGCTCGCCCAGTTCACCCACCGTGTCTACCGGGTGCTGGCTGCCGAGGCCGAACTGCCTGGCAAGCTCGGCCTCATCGCACCGCGCATGGCCGCGCAGGACTGGCTCGGCAGCTACCGCGAATTCGGTGTGCTCGAGCAGGTGCTGCACGGCATGAGCCGGCGGCTGTCACGCCCGGAGGGCCTGCTTGGCGCGATGGCCGAACTGGAGCGGCTCTACCGCCCGCTCAGCGCCGACTTCCACGCGTTCTACCCACAGCTGCAGCGTTTCGCCGCAACCGCCGCTCACTCGGCGTAGCCGGGGCTCTGGGCGTCCAGTTTGCGTAGCAGCGCCGGCCAGGCCAGCGCGCCACCCATGCCATTCGGCGAGCGGGTCACGCCAGCAGCCATTGCCTTGGCCCCGGCCAGGATCTGCTGAGGGATGGCCACCAGCTCGGCGCCGCCACTCTGCGCCATCACCTGGATTTCGCAGGCGCGCTGGAAGATGAACATCATCAGGAAGGTGTCGGCGATGCTGCCGCCGCAGGTCAGCAGACCATGGTTGGGCAGCAGCATGAACGACGCCTCGCCGAGATCGGCCTGCAGGCGCGCCTTCTCGTCATGATTCAGCGCCACCCCCTCATAGCCGTGCGTCGCATAGCTCGACAGGACGAACAGCGACTGCTGGCTGATCGGCAGCACGCCCTGTCGTTGCGCCGACACCGCCACACCGGCGGCCGTGTGCGTATGCAGCACGCACGCAACATCCTCGCGCACCTCATGGATTGCGCTGTGAATGGTGTAGCCGGCCGGGTTGATATCGTAGGGGCCGTCCATCAGGCGGTTGCCGGCCAGATCGATCTTCACCAGGTTCGAGGCGGTGATCTCGTGGAACATCAGCCCGTAGGGGTTGATCAGAAAATGCTCGGTGCCAGGAATCTTGGCCGAGATATGAGTGAAGATCAGGTCATCCCAGCCGTGCAGGGCCACCAGCCGGTAACAGGCAGCCAGGTCGACGCGGGTCTGCCATTCGGCGGCACTCACCTGGCTCTTGAGCGATGGCAGGGTATGTAGAACAGTCACGGCGCACCTCTTGTTGTCATTATCGGTGCGCTGATTCTAGCTACGGAGCTGCGTGCCGATAGTGGCCCTGGCAGCCAGGCTGCTGGCCGCTCGGGTCAGGCGCGCAGAGCCTGGGCGAAGCTGGCGATCCAGGGCTCGGCGTCGGCCTCGGGCGTGACCGTCTCGCTGGCATCGAGCCGCAACATGTCCTGCATTTCGCGCACGCCGAGTTCGACAAAAAGCTCGCGCACCAACTCGCCGCCCCCGCAAAAGGTATCGCCATAGCTGGCATCGCCCAGCGCGATGATGCCACCCGGCATGCCGCGCCAATCCGGCAGCCGGTCTCGCAGCGCGGAATACAGCGGGACGAAGCTGTCAGGCAGTTCGCCCATGCCGGTGGTCGAGGTCACCACCAGCAGGGCCTGCGGTGCAAAGGCCAGCAGCTGGTCCAGCTGGGCACGCGGATCGTGCCAGGCCTCGAAACCGGCTTCGCTCAGCAGGCGCTGGGCATGGCGGGCAACATCTTCGGCATTGCCATAGACGCTGCCGGAAAGAATGGCGACTTTCATGGGCGGACTCCGTCGAACAAAGCTCGGCATTATGCCGCAAGCGCGGCATGACCGAGCAAAACGGTCGGAAAGGAACTTTACTCAGCACAGGAGGTCCACTCGCAGCCCCAGCGATGGCACCTTGCAGTCATGGCCCGGCATCCGGCGGTTGCTCCGCCAGCGGAGGAGATCGACATGACCGACGAAACGGTTCTGACCGAAGATGAGTTGGCGTTCATTCGCCAGCTGATGCTGCGTGGCGCCAGCAACGGCGAAGGACCGACCGGCTTTCGCGTCGACGGGGGAGCCAAGTCCAACGAGCTGCTGCTGCAGCTTGCCGCGCGAGCCGAGCTGACGCTCGAGGCCCGTAGCGGCGATTTCCGCATGTCCTTTCCGCTGCGCATCCGCGAAGACGAGCTGCACAGCCTCAACCTGCAATTGTCACCGCCGGTCATCTACGAACAGGGCCCGACGCCGCGTGCCTGGCGCCTGCACCTGGACGAACCCTTGCCGTTGCTCGAACGTGGCGGCGAGCCCAGCGCGTTGCAGGTGCGAGAACTGTCCTCGCACAGCCTGCTGGTGGAAACCGACAGCCGCCGCAAGCCACCAAAAAGCTTCCACTTGCAGCTGGCCCTGCCCGACGATGCACCGATGGAAATCGACGCGCGGCGGGTGCGCGAACTCAAGGACGGCCAGGCTGCCTACGAGGTGGAGTTCGCCGGGCAGAAGGATGCCGAGCGCATCCGCCACTTCCTCTATCAACAGCACAAGCGGCTGCACGCCGACCCGCTGTCGGAGGCACCCGCCGATCTGGTGTAAGCTGCCTGGCCCCTGCCGGTGCGATTGACCACCGGCCCCGTCGAGTCAGGTTCTTCGCATGAGCACAACGCCCTTTCCCGTGTTGATCACCGGTGCCGGACAGCGCATCGGCCTGCATTGCGCCGGGCGCCTGCTCGATGACGGCCAGCCCGTGATCATCACCTATCGCCAGGCGCGCGAAGGCGTCGAGCGGCTGCGCGAGCGCGGCGCACTGGCCCTGCCGGCCGACTTCAGCAGCCGCGACGGCATCCTCGCCTTCATCGAAGCGTTGCGCGGCCACACTGGCGGTCTGCGCGCAATCGTTCACAACGCCTCCGACTGGGCGCCGGAAACGCCTGGCCAGGAAGCCGAAGTGTTCGAGCGCATGTTCCATGTGCACATGCTGGCGCCCTACCTGATCAACCTGCACTGTGCAGACCTGCTGCGCCACGGCGGCCCGGCGGACATCGTGCACATCGGCGACGACGTTACCCGCAAGGGCAGCAGCAAGCACATCGGCTATGCCGCGAGCAAGGCCGGGCTGGACAGCCTGACCCTGTCCTTCGCCGCCAGCCTCGCGCCGGCGGTCAAGGTCAATGGCATCGCCCCGGCACTGATTCAGTTCAACCCTGACGACGATGAAGCCTACCGGCGCAAGGCGATGGCCAAGTCGGCGCTGGGCATCGAGCCTGGGCCGGAGGTGATCTACCAGAGCCTGCGCTATCTGTTCGACAATCCCTATGTCACCGGCACCACCCTCAGGGTGAATGGTGGCCGCCACCTGATCTGATCGAGGAGCCCTCATGCCCCGTCTCGAGCCTGGAATGGCGCGCATCCGCGTCAAGGATCTGCGCCTGCGCACCTACATCGGCATCAAGGAAGAAGAGATCAACAACAAGCAGGACGTGCTGATCAATCTCACCATGCTCTACCCGGCGGCCGACGCCGTTCGCGATAACGTCATCGACCACGCGCTGAACTACCGGACCATCACCAAGGCGATCATTCGCCATGTCGAGGACAACCGCTTCGCCCTGCTCGAGCGCCTGACCCAGGAAATCCTCGACCTGGTCATGGCCTATCCGCAGGTGCGCTATGCCGAGGTCGAGGTCGACAAGCCCCATGCGCTGCGCTTCGCCGAATCGGTGTCGATCACGCTAGCCGGCCACCGAGACTGAACCGCCCAGGCCTTGGCAGCGCTGGCCGCTACCAGGAGCCAGGGTTATGATCCGGCCACCTCAGCCACCGCCGAGAACAATGCTCACATGAACGACCAACAACGTATCGAACTCGAAGCCGCCGCCTTTCGCCGTCTGGTCCAGCATCTGCGCAGCCGTCCCGACGTGCAGAACATCGACCTGATGAACCTCGCCGGCTTCTGCCGCAACTGCCTGTCGAAGTGGTACAAGGCGGCCGCCGACGATCTGGAGCTGGCCGTCAGCCTCGATGAGGCCCGCGAAGAGGTCTACGGCATGCCCTATGCCGAATGGAAAAAGCGCTACCAGAAGGAAGCGTCGCCGGAACAACAAGCCGCCTTCGAGAAGACCCACAAGCCATGAACCTCAAGGATTTCCGCGCCAGCCTGCGCAACCGCAACCACCGTTTCGCCGACACCCTGGCCTTTATCGCGGCGAACTACGACTACACGCCCAGCCGCTTCATCAACGGCGCCGTGGAAAATGCCGCCGGCGAAAACGAAGGCTCCTGCAAGACGCTCGGGTTGGCACTGCTCGAGCAGTTCACCACCGAGGAAGCCCTGCTGGCCTTCGGCGAACACTACCAGTCGGTGCTGGCCAACCCGGCTGGAGACGACCACCGCAACATCCGCGCACTGATGGATACCGGTCTGCCGGGCGTGCGCTTCGATGCCGAGCCGCTGACCCGCAAGTGAGCCTCGCGCGCGACGGGCTGCGCCGAGCAGCTGTATAAAAAGGGGCATCCAGGCACTAGGGGAAGGCTCTGGGATCGGATGCCCCCGGGAAAGCAACACCGCGAAGGCTACCGAGCACGCCCGTCGCGCGGAAATTCAAAGGCTGCATGAACGCCATAGCCTCGTGCTATCGGGCATGCGCCATGTACTGGAGCCCGCCATGCCTTCTGCCGTCCTGTCCGGCCCGCACTACCTGCAACAGGGCCTGCGCCTGTTGCTCAGCCCGGGGCTGCGCCTGTTCGTGATCCTGCCCGTCACCGTGAACGTGCTGCTGTTCGGCGGGCTGATCTACTTCGCCGCCAGCCGCTTCGACAGTTGGCTCGATGCCCTGATGCCGAGCCTGCCCGACTGGCTGGCCTTTCTCGAATACCTGATCTGGCCATTGTTCGTCGCGCTGCTGCTGCTCATGGTGTTCTTCACCTTTACCCTGCTGGCGAACGTGATCGCCGCGCCGTTCAACGGCTTTCTGGCCGAAAAGGTCGAGGTCGTCGCGCGCGGCGAAGACAACTCGCCACCCTTCAGCTGGGCGGAATTGCTGGCCATGCTGCCGCGGACGCTGGCACGCGAGGCGCGCAAGCTCCTCTACTTCGCCCCGCGTGCGCTGGCCCTGCTGGTTCTCTCGTTCATCCCGGTGCTCAATCTCGCGGCCGCGCCCCTGTGGCTGCTGTTTGGCGTCTGGATGATGGCGGTGCAGTACATCGACTACCCGGCGGACAACAACAAGCTGGGCTGGAGCGAGATGCTCGCCTGGCTGCGCCAGCGCCGCTGGCAGAGCCTGAGTTTTGGCGCTGCGACCTACGCCGCGCTGCTGGTACCAGGCCTCAACCTGTTGATCATGCCGGCTGCAGTGGCCGGGGCCACACTATTCTGGGTGCAGGAAGGCGGGCCGGCGCGACAGCTGGATCGGCAGGGTCCGCGAAGCGGAACGACGCCGCCTTCCGCGACATAGGTGGAAGCCTGCCAAACAGTTCCCACCCACCGCTGGCGCAAACCGGCACCCGGCTGTTCTCCGGGCGAACGGCGAGCGGTGGGTAAGCTCCAGGTCACCCACCGAATCCGACCGGTATGCGGGGCCGGGCGAAGACTAGAGGGCCAGGCACGGCAGGTGCCCGGACATCCCCCGGTCTCTCCTCACGCCAGCGTCTTCAGCGCCTCGCGGCTGAACGGCAGAATCTCCTCCATCCGCCTTCGCGCACCTTCACCGCCCACTCGGGATCGCAGATCAGCGCACGCCCGACCGCCACCAGGTCGAATTCGGCCTTGTTCAATCGCTCCAGCAGCCCTTCGATACCGGCCGGCTGGGCCACCTTGTCGGTCTTGACCATGAATTGCAGGAACTCGCCGTCCAGACCGACACTGCCCACGGTAATGGTGGGCTTGCCGGTCAACTGGCGGGTCCAGCCGGCCAGGTTGAGATCCGAGCCTTCGAATTCCGGCTCCCAGAAACGACGCGTCGAGCAGTGGAAGATGTCCACGCCCGCCTCGACCAGCGGCGCGAGGAACTCACCGAGCGCTTCGGGCGACTGCACCAGGCGCGCCGTATAGTCCTGCTGCTTCCATTGCGAAAAGCGGAAGATGATCGGGAAGTCCGGCCCCACCGCCTCACGTACCGCCTGGACCAGCTCGACGGCAAAGCGCGAACGGTTGGCCAGACTGCCACCGTACTCGTCGGTGCGCTGGTTGCTGCCCTCCCAGAAGAACTGGTCGATCAGATAGCCATGGGCGCCGTGGATCTCGACGCCATCCATGCCGATGGCCTTGGCATCGCGCGCCGCCTGCGCGAAAGCGCCGATGACGTCGCGGATGTCCTGCTGGGTCATGCCGTGCACGACGACGTTGCCATCCTTGCACTTCTCCATCGGCCCGTACCCCGGCACGCTGGCATCCGGCTCGGTGCCCAGGCGCCGCACGTTACCGACATGCCAGAGCTGCGGCACGATGCGCCCGCCGGCGGCATGCACCGCGTCGACCACGCGCTTCCAGCCGGCCAGGGCGTCCTCGCCATAGAAGCGCGGTACCTGCGGATAGCCGTTGGCAGCAGCATGCCCGACAGTGGTGCCCTCGGTGATGATCAGCCCCACGCCCGCTGCGGCACGGCGGCGGTAGTAGTCGACGACCGCGTCGGTCGGCACCCCGTTGGGCGAGAACGAACGGGTCATCGGCGCCATTACCACGCGGGTGGGCAGGCGAAGACTGCCCAGTTCGAAGGGCTGAAACAGGGCTTGTACGTTAGCGGTCATGCATCGACTCCTTGATTCGTGTCGTTCACCGCGCCGGCACGCCACCTCGCCGGAGGCGCGGCCGGTCGGCTATTCGGAAGCGAGCATATGGCCGCCGGCATCGGCGGCCTACGACCATCAGCCAGATCTATCGAGCGGCAAACACGAGCGCGATGCACGCTTCAGCGCAGCGCACTCTCCACCGCCTGAATCAGTGCCGGATCGTCCGGCGCCGTACGCGGCGAAAAGCGCCCCAGCACGCGGCCGTCGGTGTCGACGAGGAATTTTTCGAAGTTCCAGGTGATATCGCCCGGGAAATCCGCGCCCTCGCCGGCCAGCAGGCGATAAAGGGGGTGCCGTTGCGGGCCATTGACTTCCAGCTTGGCACTGAGCGGAAAGCTGACGCCGTAGTTGAGCGAACAGAACGAGCGAATCTCCTCGTCGCTGCCCGGCTCCTGGCCGGCAAACTGGTTGCAGGGAATGCCCAGCACCACCAGCCCGCGTCCGGCATAACGCTGGTACAGCTGTTCCAGGCCTGCATACTGCGGGGTCAGCCCACAATGCGACGCGACGTTGACCACCAGCAGCAGCCGGTCGGCATACTGCGACAGCGGCAGCTCACCGCCGCCCAGGGCCGGCAATACCAGTTGGTGAAATGCGCTCATGATTCTCCCTCCTCACGAAAAAGGCGCTCCGGTCGCAACCGGAACGCCTCCTTGACCCGCACGACTGGTGGCCCGCCCGCTGGCGGGCTACCCATCAGTGGTGATGGCCGCCTTCACCGTGGATGTGACCATGAGCGACTTCTTCCTTGCTGGCCTCACGCACGTTGACCACCTTGACCTCGAAATTCAGGCGCTGACCGGCCAGCGGGTGGTTGCCGTCGACGATCACGTCGTCGCCGTCCAGCTCGCGGATGGTGACGATCTGCATGCCACCGTCCGGGCCCGAGGCGTGGAACTGCATGCCAACTTCCAGTTCGTCGACGCCCTCGAACATGGCGCGGTTGAGGGTGGCGACCAGTTCCGGGCTGTACTCGCCGTAGGCGTCTTCGGGCTCGATGGTGACCTGGATCTGGTCACCGCCCTGCTTGCCTTCCAGCGCCTTTTCCAGGCCCGGGATGATGTTGCCTGCTCCGTGCAGGTAGACCAGCGGCGCGCCGCCGGCGGAGCTGTCGATCACGTCACCGGCATCGTTGGTGAGTGTGTAGTCGATTGAGACAGCCTTGTTAGCGGCAATCAGCATGAGCGAAACCTTTAATTGCATGAGTGGATGAACGTCAAAGTCTAACCGCGCCCAGGCGCAATTGCGAACCGACGACTGATGAGTGGGACCGTCACGGCTTGACAAAACGCCGCGGACTGCTGCCATCGACGCCCTTGTCTACAACCTTTGGATGGCATCGCTTTTTGTAGGGCTATGCAAGAATCCCGGGCACATGACTCAACGTCCGCTTATTTCAATAACATTCAAGCACTGAGGACCACCGATGTCGGCTCGTAACATCCTGGTGATTAACTGCGGCAGCTCGTCGATCAAGTTCGCCCTGGTCAATGAGGCGCAAGCCACTTTTCCGCTGCAAGGTCTCGCCGAATGCATCGGCAGCCCGGAAGCGGTCATCCACTTCGAAAGTGCCGCCGGCAAGGAAAGCGTGAAAGTCCCGAATGCCGATCACCAGGCCGCCCTGGCTCAGATCCTGCCGCGCGTTGAAGACGCCGCTGGCGGGCACCTGCACGGCATCGGCCACCGCGTGGTCCATGGTGGCGAAAAGTTCTTCGCCTCCTGCCTGCTCAACGACGAGACGCTCGCCGGTATCGAGGCGAACATCCAGCTGGCCCCGCTGCACAACCCGGCGAACCTCAGTGGCATCCACGCGGCGATCAACCTGTTCCCCGACATGCCGCAAGTCGGCGTGTTCGATACCGCCTTCCACCAGAGCATGCCGGAGCACGCCTATCGCTACGCGATCCCGGGCTTCCTCTACACCGACCACGGCGTGCGCCGTTATGGCTTCCACGGCACCAGCCACCGCTATGTCAGCAAGCGCGCCGCGGAGATGACCAACCTGCCGGTTGAAGACAGCTGCTGGCTGGTCGCCCACCTGGGCAATGGCTGCTCGACCTGCGCCGTGGTCAACGGTGAGAGCCGCGACACCAGCATGGGCCTGACTCCGCTGGAAGGTCTGGTGATGGGCACCCGCAGCGGTGACGTCGATCCGAGCCTGCACAACTTCCTGAACAAGACGCTGGGCTGGGATCTGGCCAAGATCGACAACATGCTCAACAAGGAAAGCGGCCTGAAGGGGCTGTCGGGGCTCTCCAACGACATGCGCACCCTGGCCGAGTCCCGTCAGGCCGGTCACCCCGGCGCCACCCTGGCGTTCGAGGTGTTCTGCTACCGCCTGGCCAAGTCGCTCGCCGGCATGGCCTGCGCCCTGCCCAAGCTCGACGGCCTGCTGTTCACCGGCGGCATCGGCGAGAACTCCGCTGCGGTCCGCGAGCGCACCCTGGAGCACATGAAGCTGTTCAACTTCAAGCTCGATGCCGAAGCCAACGCCCGCTGCACCCGCGGCGTCGCTGGCGAGATCCAGGCGGCGGGCAGCCCGCGCGTCATGGTGGTGCCGACCAATGAAGAGCGCCAGATCGCCCTGGATACCCTTGCCCTGCTCGATGCCTGAGCCGGCGCAAGCAGCGCTCCGCAGTTCCGACCCGGCACCTCTCGAGGGTGCCGGGTTTTGCCTTGTTAGCGCCGCGCATGCCGCCGCCTCCCGATGCGGTGACGTGCCAGCCTTTGCGCAGACTGAGCCTTTAGCTCCCTGAAGGAGATCCCATGCACACCTTGTTTCTTGCCCCAACCGGTTTCGGCGGTGGTCTGAACTCCATCAGCCTCGGCCTGATCCGCTCGCTGCAGGCGGCCGGCCTGAAGGTCGGCTTCTTCAAGCCCATCGCCCAGCCGTTTCCCGTCGATCAGGGCCGTGAGCGCTCCTGCATCCTCGTCGAGAACACCCTGTCGCTGAAATCCCCCGAGCCGCTGGCGCTCGAGCAGGTCGAGCGCCAGCTGGCCAACGGCGAACTCGACCTCATGCTCGAGGACGTGGTCAGCCGCTTCCAGCAGGTCGCGCTGGACAAGGACGTGGTGATCGTCGAGGGCATGGTGCCAACCACCACCTCCGATTACACCTCGCAGATCAACACCCACCTGGCCAAGAGCCTGGACGCCGAGGTCATCCTCATCGCCGCCCAGGGCAAGGACAGCCTCAAGCGCATGGCCGAACGCATCGAGATCCAGGCGCAGCAGTTCGGCGGCGCCAAGGACCCGAAAGTGCTCGGCGTCATTCTCAACAAGGTCAAGAGTGACGACGGCGTGCCCGCCTTCATCGAGCGCCTGAAGGAGCACCTGCCGCTGCTGGGCAGCGCCGACTTCCAATTGCTCGGTGCCATCCCCTTCGAGGAAGAGCTGAACGCGCTGCGCACACGCGACATCGGCGAACTGCTCGGCGCGCAGGTCCTGCATGCCGGCGAAGCCGACCAGCGCCGGGTGAAGAAAATCGTCCTCTGCGCCCGCGCCGTGCCCAATACCGTGCCGCTGCTGCAGCCGGGCGTACTGGTGGTGACGCCGGGCGACCGTGACGACATCATCCTGGCCGCCAGCCTGGCCTCGCTCAACGGCGTGAAGCTGGCCGGTCTGCTGCTGTGCAGCGACTTCGCGCCGGACCCGCGCATCCTCGAGCTGTGCAAGGCGGCGCTCGACGGCGGCCTGCCGGTCATGACCGTGACCACCGGCTCCTACGACACGGCCACCAGCCTGTTCGCGCTGAACAAGGAAACCCCGGCCGACGACGTCGAACGCGCCACCCGTGTGACCGATTACATCGCAGGCCATCTGCACCCCGAGTTCCTGCACACCCGCTGCAGCGTGCCGCGCACCGAGCTGCGCCTGTCGCCTGCGGCATTCCGCTACCAGCTGGTCAAGCGTGCTCAGGACGCCAACAAGCGCATCGTGCTGCCCGAGGGCAACGAGCCGCGCACCATTCGCGCCGCGGCAATCTGCCAGGAGCGCGGGATCGCCCGTTGCGTACTGCTGGCCAAGCAGGCCGAGGTCGAGGCGATTGCCCGCGAGCAGGGGATCAAGCTGCCGGCCGGCCTGGAAATCCTCGATCCGGACGCCATCGCCAACCGCTACGTCGAGCCGATGTGCGAAATGCGCAAGGCCAAGGGCCTGACGCCCGACCAGGCCCGCGAGCAGCTGCAGGACACCGTGGTGCTCGGCACCATGATGCTGGCGCTGGACGAGGTCGACGGCCTGGTTTCCGGCGCGGTGCACACGACGGCCAACACCATTCGCCCCGCTCTGCAGCTGATCAAGACCGCGCCGGGCTACAGCCTGGTGTCCTCGGTGTTCTTCATGCTGCTGCCCGATCAGGTGCTGGTCTACGGCGACTGTGCCGTCAACCCGAACCCGAACGCGACCGAGCTGGCGGAAATCGCCCTGCAGAGCGCCGAGTCGGCCGCCGCCCTCGGCGTACCGCAGCGCGTGGCGATGATCAGCTACTCCACCGGCAGTTCCGGCAGCGGCGCCGAGGTCGAGAAGGTCGCCGAAGCCACTCGCATCGCCCAGGAGCGCGCACCGCAGCTGGCGATCGATGGCCCGCTACAGTACGACGCGGCCAGCGTGCTCAGCGTCGGCCGTCAGAAAGCGCCGAACAGCAAGGTGGCTGGCCAGGCAACGGTGTTCATCTTCCCCGATCTGAACACCGGCAACACCACCTACAAGGCCGTTCAGCGCAACGCCAATTGCCTGAGCGTCGGCCCGATGCTGCAGGGCCTGGCCAAGCCGGTGAACGACCTTTCGCGCGGCGCCCTGGTCGAGGACATCGTCTTCACCATCGCGCTCACCGCGCTGCAGGCGGCCAGTCAGAAAGCCTGACGCACGCGCCAGCAAAGCCCGCCCACGCCGCATGTGGGCGGGCTTTTTACTGCCGCTTCAAATAGTTACAGATGCCTGCATAATCGCTACTCTTGGCGACTCGACTCAGCCGTATCGACGAGCCAGCCATGCTTAGCTTTCTTCCCGCGCCGCTGCGCGGCGTGCTTTCCGCTCTACTCCTCGCGCTCAACACCCTGTTCTGGTGCTGGCCGCTGTTTGCCCTCGCCCTGCTCAAGCTGGTGCTGCCCTTCGCCCCGGTCCAGCGCACGCTGCGCTACGGCATGCACTGGATCGCCGAGTCCTGGATGGCGGTGAACAGCTTCTGGATGGACCTTGCACGGGACATCGACTGGGACGTCCAGGGCCGCGAGCTGGTCGACATGCGCCACTCGTACCTGGTCACCAGCAACCACCAGAGCTGGGCCGACATTCTGGTGCTGCAGTACCAGCTCAGCCGCCGCATGCCGATCCTCAAGTTCTTTCTCAAGCAGGAGCTGATCTGGGTGCCGGTGATCGGCCTGTGCTGGTGGGCGCTGGAGTTCCCCTTCATGAAGCGCTTCAGCAAGGAATACCTGGCCAAGCACCCGGAAAAGCGCGGCGAGGACCTGGCCACGACCCGCCGCGCCTGCGAGCGTTACCGCACCAACCGGTGTCGGTGTTCAACTTCCTCGAGGGCACCCGCTTCACTCCGGCCAAGCACGCCGAGCAGCAGTCACCGTTCCGCCATCTGCTGCGGCCGCGCGCCGGCGGCATCGCCTTTGTCATCGATGCGATGGGTGAGCAGGTCAGCGCACTGATCAACGTCACCATTCACTATCCTGACGGCCGTCCGTCGTTCTGGGATCTGCTGGCCGGCCGGATTCGCAAGGTAGTGCTGCGTCTCGAGTCGCAGCCCATCCCGGAAGAGTTCATCGGCCGCAATTACGATCAGGACGACGCCTATCGCCTGGCTTTCCAGCAGTGGGTCAACGCGCTTTGGCAGGCCAAGGACGCCCAGCTTGTCGAGCTGCACCGGCAATTCCCGCCCGCCTGAGGCCCGGTGCTAACGTGCGCCCCACGATAGCCGGCGCGAGAACTGGGTGGCCCGGGCCGGCTCCAGGCCCGGGGACACCAGATAGCCCTGCATCACGTCGCAGCCGTTGTCGATCAGCCAGTCCCGCTGCGCCTCGCTCTCGACGCCTTCGGCGATGACTTCCAGGCCGAGGTTGCGGCCCAGGTCGATGATGGTGCTGACCACCGCGGCATCGCGCGGCGAGTCGAGCATATTGGCGATGAACAGCTGGTCGATCTTCAGCGTGTCGAGCTCGAAGTTGCGCAGGTAGGCCAACGACGAGTAACCCGTGCCAAAGTCGTCGATCGCCACGCGCACGCCGAGCTGGCGCAACTGCCGGAGCTTGTCGCAGCTCTGCTCGATGTCCTGCATCAGCGTGCCTTCGGTGACTTCGATTTCCAGCTGGCCCGGGTTGAGGCCGTAGTCGTCGATCAGCCGACGCAGGTTGTCCAGCAGCCCGGTGCGGGCAAACTGCACCGGGCTGACGTTGAGGCTGAGGATCAGCTCGTCATCGAACAGCGACTGCCATTCGCGCCGCTGATGCAACCCTTCGCGCAACACCCACTCCCCGACCCGTTCGATCAACCGGGTCTCTTCGAGCAGCGGGATGAACACGCCCGGAGCCACCGGCTCGTCGGCGCGTGGCCAGCGCAGCAGCGCCTCGAAGCCACGCAGGCGGCCGTCGCCCAGCATGATCTGTGGCTGGTAGACGAGTTCGAAATCATTGCACTCGATGGCACTGCGCAGGTTTTCCTCCATGGTCAGGCGGGCGTGCGCGCGGCCGTTCATCTCGTTCGAGAAGAACCGATACTGGCGCCGGCCGGCGCGCTTGGCCTCGTACATGGCCATGTCCGCCGACCGCAGCAGCTCGTCGACGCGCTTGCCGCAGTCCGGAAAATGCGCGATGCCGATGCTCGCACCCAACGTGACCTCGGTCCCCTCGATGGTGTGCCGTACGGAAATCAGGTCGATCAGCTTCTCGGCAACCTTGGCCGCATCTTCGGGATGGTCGAGCGAATCGAGCAACGCCGTGAATTCGTCGCCGCCCATGCGGGCGATGATGTCGTACGGGCGCATGCAAGCCTCGAGCATGCGCGCGACCCGGCAGAGAATCTCGTCGCCGGCGTCATGCCCCAGCGAATCGTTGATGCGCTTGAAGCCATCGAGGTCGATATAGAGCACGGCCATGCCCTTGCCGTTACGGTCGACCCGCGCCAGCGCCGACTCCAGCGCTTGGTGGAAGCCTCGGCGGTTGAGCAGCCCGGTGAGCGAATCGGTGACCGCCTGGGTCTCGAGTTGAACATGCAGGTTGCGCACGACCGACATGTCCAGCGCCAGCACCACCATCGAGCGCTGCTGGCGTGGCAGCGGCGAGCAGGACAGCGCGACCGGCAGGTGGCCGCCGTCGGCCTTGTGCAGTTGCGCCTCGTGCAGGCGATAAGTGGCCCCCGCCCGCCACTGGCGGTAGAACTCCGTGTCACGCCAGGGGCCGCCGACCTCGGGCGAAGCCAGGTGCTCGAGCAGCGGAGTGCCCTGGAGCGCCTCGACGCGGGACTCGAGCATCTGCGCGATGGCCGGGTTGGCGAAGCTGATGATGCCGTCCTCGCCGACCACCAGGATGCCCTCGGCCGCGTTGTTCAGCACCGAGGCGTTGAAGGCGCGGGCGCTGTCGAGCTGCTGCGACAGCAGCTGCAGGTCGCGGCGATTGTGCTCGTGGGCGAGCAGCGTGTTGATCTTGTGCTTGAGTACCTGCGGATCGAAGGGCTTGAGAACGAAATCCACCGCGCCAGTCGCGTAGCCGCGCAGGACCGATTCGCGTGTGTGGGCAATGGCCGAGACAAAGATGATCGGCGTATAGCGGGTGTGCGGGTTGGCCCGCATCAGCCGCGCCACCTCGAAGCCGTCCATGCCGGGCATCTGCACGTCGAGCAGCACCAGCTCGACATCCAGTTCGAGCAGCGCCTTGAGCGCCGCCTCGCCGGAGCTGACGCCATGCACCTGCCAGTCGCCATCGCCCAGCAGCGCCTCCATGGCGACCAGGTTGGCTTCGCGGTCATCGACCACCAGCAGCGTGCGTCGCCGCGCCTGCGGTTTGAGCTGGGTCACGGCCATGGCAGCAGCTCCGCCGGCCCGAGCGTCATACCAGCAAGGCAATGGCTGCGCCCCGGCTGGGCGCTTAGCGGATTGGCAGGACGCAAGACGTTACTCCTCCTCATCGATACCCGGTCTCCGCAGCCCGAGGCTCTGCTCCAACACCGACAGCAGCGCCTCATGGGTGACCGGCTTGGCCAGCCAGGCATCAGCTCCGCCGGCCAGGGCACGCGCGGCCTCGTCGGGCTGCGCCAGCAGCGCAATCACCGGGACCTGGCAGGCGTGCTCCTCTTTCAGCCGGCGCGGCAGTTCTGCAGCTTCGCTCTCGGCCCGACTCATGTCGATCATGACCAGATCGAAGGCGCCGTCATCGAAGCGCTGCAGCGCCTCGCCGGGACCGGTGACCGCCTCCACCTGCAGGCCGAGCGTATCCAGGTCCCCGGTCAGCGAGTACAGCAGACGCACGTCCTCGTCGACCAGCAGCACGCGCTGTCCCAACGCGACGCTGCGTTCGGCCGGCATGAACTGTGAATGTCCGTGCACGTTCAGGCTTCGCCCAGCGCCTGCAGTTCGTCCGCGCGCGATAAAAGCGTCACGGGATAGCGCTGCAGCCGGGAAAGCTGCGCCGCATCGGGAGCCGTCTCACTCAGTACCACCACCCTTACCTCCTTCAATGGCCGTAGTCGATCGAGCGCATCGAGCAGATCGCTTCCCTGTGCATCGGGGAGTTCATAGTCGACGACCAGTACGCCGTAGGCGCGTTCGGCGAAGGCCAGCCTCGCCGCCTCGCTGGTGCCGGTAACGCTGACGCTGTAGCCGAGCCGCTCGAGATAATCACGTAGCTGCGCACGCCGGCGCGGATCGGCCTCGACCAGCAGCAGGCGCAGCGGATTGCTTTCACGCCGGCCGAGTTCGATGAACAGCCGCTCGAGCGAGGCCTGCGAAACCGGCTTCATCAGATAGCGCCCGAGGTCGTCGTGCCACTCGCCCGGCTGCGGCACGCAAGAAATGATCACCACCGGCATGCGCTGATGACGCTCATCGTTGCGCAACTGACGGTAGATCTCCCAGCCACTGACGTCCGGCAGCAGGATGTCGAGGATCACCGCGGCGAAACGCCCATGGCGCAAGGCTTCGATACCCTGCTCGCCGTCCGCGCACACCAGCGGGGCGAAGCCATGGGTGTGCGCGACCTCGGCCACCACCGAGCGAAGTCGGCATCGTCCTCGATGATCAACACGCCGGGCGCCGCGCCCTCCTGCCGGGAGATCAGCGGGGCGCGCTCCGGGCGGGGGGCGCTGGGCGTATGGCGCGTCAGCCCGAACTCCACGGTGAAGCACGAGCCCTTGCCCGGTTCGCTCTCGACCGCGATGCGGCCGCCCAGCACCTCGACCAGTTGCCGCGTGATGGCCAGCCCCAGCCCGGTGCCGCCGTACTGGCGGCTGATCGAGCCGTCGATCTGCTGGAACGCCTGGAAGATTCGTTCCTGCTCCTCGGCAGGAATGCCGATCCCGGTGTCGCATACGACGATCTGCAGCACCGCGCATTCGTGCGCAGCGGCGCCTTCCTTGCAGCGAATCTTCACCTCGACGCGCCCGCGTTCGGTGAACTTCAGCGCATTGGTGAGCAGGTTGCGCAGGATCTGCTGCAGACGGATCCGGTCGCTGTCCAGGCTGATCGGTGCGCCAGGCTCGAGCGTCGTGGTCAGAGTCAGCCCCTTCTGTGCCGCCATCGGCCCGAGCGCCGCCTGCGCCTCGTCGAGCAATTGCCGCAGGTCGACCGGCTCGAGACTGAGCTGCATATGGCCGGATTCGATACGGGCCAGGTCGAGCACGTCATTGATCATCTGCAGCAGGTCGTGGCCGGCGCGATGCATGATATCGGCGTGGCGCACCTGCTTTTCGCTGAGGTTGCCCTGAGCGTTCTGCCGCAGCTGATCGCTGAGGATGAGGATGCTGTTGAGCGGCGTGCGCAGCTCATGCGACATGTTGGCGAGAAATTCGGACTTGTAACGATTGGCCACCGCCAGCTGGTCAGCCTGGTCGCGCAGCCGGCGCTCGGCCGCCTTGCGATGGCTGATGTCGATGATCACCGCCTGCACCAGGACTTCGTCGCCGCTGCGCAGCGGCGACAGACCGATCTCCACCGGCAACAGGCTGCCATCGCGATGACGGCCGAACAGCTCGCGGTTGCTACCCATGCGCCGCGGCTCCGGATGTTCGCTGAAGGCCTGGCGCAGCCCTCGATGCGCCTCGCGGGTGGCTTCGGGCAGGAGGATTTCCAGGGCCTGGCCGAGCAGCTCCTGGCGGTTGTAGCCAAACAGCAGCTCGGTCTGGCGATTGACCATGACGATGATGCCGTGGCTGTCGACCAGCACGAAGGCATTCGGCGAGGCTTCGACGACATTGCGAAAGCGCTCCTCGTCGCGCTTGCGCGCCTGCAGATCGACGAGGTTGACCACATAGAACAGGGCGTCGTCCTGTTTGAAGCTGGTCTGACTGAGCGCCACCGGAATCGGGTTGCCGTCCTCGCGAATTGCCTGGGTTTCCTGCTGGGTCGCCGTCACCCGCAGCGACGCCGAGTCGCTGCTCGTCAGCTCCGGCAGGTAGCGGCTGGCACGCTCGCCGGCGAGCAGCGACGTGCTGCTGCCCAAGAGGTTCGCCGCACTCTGGTTGGCCAGCTCGATTCGCCCGCTGGCGTTGCATAGCAGCGTGGCTACCGGCAGTTGTTCGATCAGCTGGCGAAAACGCGCCTCCCGCTCGCGGGCGAGCAGGCTTGCGGCCTCGCTCTGGCGCAAGGCCCGCTCGCGAAGATAGAGATAGCCGCCGACCAGCAGCGAAAACAGCATGGCCGCGGCCAGCGTCGGCAGCAGGTTGAAGCCGAGCGAGCTGCGCTGCGCGGCGGCCTCGTACTGCCGCGTACTGGCGACCTTCAACTGCCAGCTGCGGCCGTACATGTAGATGTTGCGCGTGCGCTGAAAGCGCGCGTTCGGGTCGATGCCGCCACGCCCGGCCAGTAGCGGCACCTCTGGGTTGCCGGCATCGAACAACTGCAGCAGCAGGCTGTCGCTACGCGAACCGAGGATGCCTTCCATCAGGTCGGTCAGGCGAAAGGCGCCATGCATGGTGCCGAAGAAGGCGCGGCGGCGTTCTTCCACGGTAGTGATCGGCGAGTTCGGCCGGTACAGGGGGAAGTACAGCAGCACGCCGCTCTGCACATCCTGCTCGGTTTCCTGCTTCAGGCGCAGGGGGCCGGTCAGCACCGGGTTGCCGCTGTCGCGTGCGGCGACGATCGCTTCGCGCCGGGTCGCCTCGCTGAACATGTCAAAGCCCATCACCCGCCGATTGCGCCAGTCGGTCGGGTGGATGTGCTCGACGAACAGGTACTCGTCGCGCAGGCCTTGCGGATAGATGCGAAACAGGGGGCGCCCGCCAGCTCGGATCGATTCGACCAGCGGGACGATCGTCTCGCGGGTGGCGTAGCGGGCCAGTGCCACGGCCTGGATACCGGGATAGAAGTCCTGCAGTTGCAGCTGGTCGGAGGCTCGCCCCCATTCCTCGGCATTCAGCTCGGTGCTGCCGGCATAGAGCCCCGCCATGCCGCGCAGCACCATCTCGTAGGCGCGCATGCGCGCACGCAGCGTCTGCTCGATGTCATCGACCGCGAACGTGAAACGCTGCTCCTGCTCGATCCGGGTTCGGCTTTCCTGGGCATGCCATTGCCAGCCGATCCAGCCACCCAGCCCCGCCATGAGCGCCAGCGTGACGAGCAGCGGCAGCCAAGGCTTGCGGGAATGGAAAGCGGGACGATCCTCCATTCGACCTCCTCTGCGCCACTACTGGCGTGCTTCAACCGTTTGAGAGTCGAAGCGTGCGGAGAGGTTCCATAGAAAAAGCGCAGCCTGAAGGATATTTGACGCCTGTTTCACGTCACCGGCGAGGCCTGCCCTGGCCTCGCCAGGTCAAAACGCTCAGAGCGGACGGAGATTGATCTCCACGCGGCGGTTCTGCGCGCGCCCCGCGGCGGTGTCGTTGCTGGCGATCGGTTGGTTCGGCCCGACACCGAATGCCGAGATCCGCGACGCTGCGACACCATTGGCGGTGAGGTAGGCCGCCACGCTCTGCGCGCGACGATTGGACAGATCCTGGTTCAGCTGCATCGAGCCGGTGCTGTCGGTATGACCGACGATCTCGACGCCGTTCTTGTTGAACTCCTTGAACACTTGCACCAGCGAATTGAGGGTCGGGTAGAAGGAACTGGAGATGTCCGCCGAATTGCTGGCGAAGGTGATGTTGCCGGGCATGATCAGCGTCAGGTTGTCACCGTTGCGCTGCACCTGAACGCCGGTGCCCTGCAGCGTCTGCCGCAGCTTGGCTTCCTGGGTGTCGACGTAATAACCGTAGCCACCGGCGGCGGCGCCACCCACCGCCGCCCCGATGAGCGCGCCCTTGGTGCGGTCTTTCTTGCTCGAGGTGGCTGCACCGATGACCGCGCCGGTGACGGCACCAATCCCGCCGTAGACGCCCGCCTTGCCCGCCTCGCGCTCGCCGGTATAAGGGTTGGTGGTGCAGCCGGCCAGCAGCGCGATGCCTACTGCCATGGCGGAAAACTTGCTCAGGGTCTTCATAACGCGTTCCTATGTCCTTCGATGGTCAGACCGGGCACACAACGCACCGGCCAGGCCCAGAGCTTACCACCCGCTACCGCAGGTGGCCGCGCGGTGTACCACGCTTCGGCCCTTTCAGGCCCGGACGAAGGGGTTTTCGCGCATTTCCTCGCCCAGGCAGGTGTCGGGACCATGCCCGGTCACTACGGTGGCGTCTTCGTCGAGGCGATAAAGGCGCTGGCGGATGGAACGCTCGATGGTCGAATAATCGCCACCCCACAGGTCGGTCCGGCCTATACCGCGGCGAAACAGGGTGTCACCGGCGATCAGCAGCTTGGCATCGGCGAACCAGAAGCTCATCGAACCCGGCGTATGCCCGGGCGTGTGCAACGCCACCCCGCAGCCGCAGGCCAGCTCCTCGTCGTCGGACAGCCAGCGATCCGGTGCCGGCGCCGGCGTGTAGGGCACGCCGAACATGCGGCATTGCAGCTCGAGGTTGTCCCAGAGGAACTGGTCGTCCTTGTGCAGATGCAGCGTGGCACCGGTTCGCTCCTTCATCTGTCCGGACGCCAGAAAATGGTCCAGATGCGCATGGGTGTGGATGATGCTGACCAGCCGCAGCCCGAGCGCCTCCAGCCGCGCCATGATCCGCTCCGGGTCGCCGCCCGGATCGACGACCAGGGCCTTGCCGGTCAGCGGATCGCCGATGATCGTGCAGTTGCACTGCAACGGGCCGACGGGGAAGGTTTCGCGGATGAGCGCGGCTGTGGCGGTGTGCATGGCGGATCCTGAAGCGGGCGGAATTGCCGATGAAAATGGCGGCGGCCGAAGCTGGTTTCAATAGCCAGCTCGCCGCCTGCAGCAGGTCGGCGCCCGCGCGCGCCGACGAGCCACCGGCCAGGTCAGCCCGATGCCTGCCGTGACGCGCTACAGAGACGACACCTGGGCCGAGCCCGCCTTCGTCCAGGCGGCGATGTCGCTGCGGATGCGCTTCTTGTCGAGCTTGCCGACGCTGGTCTTGGGAATTTCCGCGACCGCGGCGATCTGCTGGGGTACGGCCCACTTGTTGATCAGACCTTCGGCTACCGCGGGCTCGAGAAACTGCTGCAGCCCACGCGCATCGAGCTGCTCGTCGGCGCCCAGCACGAGCAGTGCGAACGGCCGCTCGCCCCAGCGCTCATCCGGCACTCCGACCACCGCGACCTCGCGCACAGCAGGGTGCCGGCTGATCAGCCCTTCAAGGGCGAGCGAGGAAATCCACTCGCCACCGGTCTTGATCACATCCTTGATGCGGTCACGGATGTCGATGTTGCTCATCTCGTCGAGCGTCGCCACATCGCCGGTATGCAGCCAGCCACCGGCCCAGAGCTCCTCGCTCTTTTCCGGCTCGTTGAAATAGCCCAGCGTCAGCCAGGGCGCGCGCAGCACCAGCTCGCCCTGCGACTGGCCATCGGCAGGTAGGAAGCTGCCATCGGGTGCCTGAATCGCCGCGTCCACCAGCACGACCGGGACGCCGGCCTTGAGACGAAACTGGATGCGCGCCTCTTCATCGGCGGCAAGCAGTTCGTCGTTGATGTGCGCGCCGGAAATCAGCGGGCAGGTTTCGGACATGCCATACGCGGCGATCAGCTCCATCCCGCGCGCCTTGGCCAGGTCGTAGAGGCCACGGGTGAGCGCGCTGCCGCCAATGGTGATCTTCCAGCCGGCAAAATCGGCGCCCTGCGCGGCCTTGGCGTTGAGCAGCATCTGCACGATGGTCGGCACGCAATGCGAGAAGGTCACGCCTTCGCGGCGCCACAGTTCGATCAGCAGCTCGGGGTCGTAACGCCCCGGGTAGACCTGTTTGAGGCCAAGCATGGTGGCCACGTATGGCAAGCCCCAGGCATGCACGTGAAACATCGGCGTAATCGGCATGTAGACGTCGCCCGAGCCCATCAGCCGCGGATTCTCGCGGCAGCCGACGGTGACCGCGGTGGCCAGGGTGTGCAGCACCAGCTGACGATGGGTGAAGTACACGCCCTTGGGATTGCCGGTGGTGCCGGTGGTGTAGAACGTCGTGGCAACCGAGTCCTCGTCGAAGTCGGGGAAGTCGTATTCGGGCGACGCTGCAGCAAGCAGGCTCTCGTACTCGCCGATGCAGTCCGGCAATTGCGCCTCGCCGGCGTCACCGTCGCTGATCAGCAGGGTCTTCTCCACGGTGGTCAGTTGCTCGGCGATCCCCTGGTAGAGGGCCGCGAAATCGCGGTTGACCAGGACGAAACGATCCTCGGCATGGTTCATCGTGTAGAGGATCTGCTCGGGCGACAGGCGCACGTTGATGGTGTGCACCACCGCACCGATCATCGGAATGGCGAACATGCATTCCAGGTAACGATGACTGTCCCAGTCCATCACCGCCACCGTATCCCCCGCCTTGACGCCGGCCGCCGTGAGCACATTGGCCAGGCGCGCGATGCGCTGGTTCAGCGTGCGGTAGTCGAAGCGCAGCTGGTCGCGGTAGACGATTTCACGGGATCGCTCATAGCGCAGCCCGGACAGCAGCAGGCGCTTGATCAGCAGAGGATACGGATAGGCATTGGCGGCGGGCTTGATCACGCGGGTCTGCAACATGACGGCTTCCTGTTTCTTGTTGGAGTTGTAACGCCACTCTAGAACGGGCCGCGCCAGGGCAAACCGGCGGATTATTTCCGGATGCGTCTGCGTGCTAGCCGATCTCGCTCAGCGCCAGGCGTGCGCCGAGCGCGATCAGTACGGCACCGGTCACACGGTCGAACCAGTGCCCCATGCGTGCGAAGCCTGCTCGCACGCGGTCCCGGCTGAACAGCCAGGCCACCAGGCAGAACCAGAGCGTCGTGGCGCAGGCCAGATATAGCCCGTAACCGGCTTGCACTGCCAGCGGAGTATCGTGGCTGATAACCACGGTGAATAACGACAGGAAGAACAGCGTGGCTTTCGGGTTCAGACCGTTGGTGACAAAGCCCACGGTGAACGCCTGACGCGCGCGCCGCGTCGGTACCGGGCCCGCCGTCAGCGTCGCCGCCTCGAGTTGCGGCCTGGCGCGCAGCGCCTTCCAGCCCAGATAGACCAGGTAGCCGGCAGCCAGCCACTTGAAGAGGTTGAACAGCAGGATCGACTGCGAGACGATCAGGCCGATGCCCAGCAGCGAATAGGCGATGTGCACGAAGATGCCGCTGCCCACGCCAAGCGCGGTCCATAACCCGGCTCGCTGGCCCTGGGTGACGCTCTCGCGCACCACCACCGCAAAATCCGGCCCGGGGCTGGCGACGGCCAGCAGATGCACCAGAGCGACTGTCAGAAATTCCATCCAATACACGATCACCTCCGCTAGAAACCTGCTCGGGGCATTGTCGATCCGCCCCGCCCGATCCGAAAAGGTACAGTTGATGTCAAAACGCGCCGTCTTTCTCGACCTCGCCCCGCTCGACCAGGGCGACCTGGATTTTTCCGCCCTGCGCGATGCCTTCGAGACCTTCGACTGTTACGAGCAGACCCCAGCACAGGACATCGTCGAGCGACTGCGCGGCGCCCAGGTGGCCATCGTCAACAAGGTCGCGCTGAGCGACGAGACGCTTTCCGCCTGCCCTGACCTGAAGCTGATTCTGGTCGCCGCCACGGGCGTCAACAACATCGACCTGGCTGCCGCCCGTCGACTGGGCATAACCGTGTGCAATTGCCAGGCGTACGGCACGCCGACGGTCGCGCAGCATACGCTGGCGCTGCTGCTGGCGCTGGCAACCCGCCTTCCGAATTATCAGGCGGCGGTCGCCCAGGGCCGCTGGCAGCAGAGCGGCCAGTTCTGCCTGTTGGACTACCCGATCGTCGAGCTCGCCGGCAAGAAGCTCGGGCTGCTCGGCCATGGCGAGCTGGGCAGCGCCGTGGCGCGCCTGGCCGAGGCGTTCGGCATGCAGGTCCTGGTCGGCAATCTGCCGGGGCGCCCCACCCGGCCCGAGCGGCTCGGCCTCGACGAATTGTTGCCGCAGGTCGATGCCCTGACACTGCATTGTCCGCTCACCGAACAGACGCGCGATCTGATCGGCGAGCGCGAGCTGCGCATGATGAAACCGGGGGCCTTTCTGATCAACGCGGCGCGCGGCGGCCTGGTCAACGAACAGGCCCTGGCTGACGCGCTGCGCACAGGACACCTCGGTGGCGCGGCCACCGACGTGCTGACCAGTGAACCACCGCAGGACGACAACCCGCTGCTGGCCGCCGACATACCGCGCCTGATCGTGACGCCGCACAGCGCCTGGGGCAGCCGCGAAGCACGACAGCGCATTGTCGAGCAGATGGCCGAAAACGCCGCGGCTTTCTTTGCTGGCACGCCGCTGCGCCAGGTCGGCTGACTGTCGGCACAGCGATCCGGACTGGTAAGCTGCGCGGCTTTTCAGGGAGGCATCATGGACCCTCGAAGCGAAGTTCTGCTGCGCCAGGCCGAGCTGTTCACCGGCCAACTGCTGCTGGTCGGCCTGCCCGCCGACGACCTGCTGGGCCGGATGGCCGATGCCCGCGGCTGGACCTGGCACGCCGGCGACTGGCAACGCTGGAGGCGCGCTACCAAGGCCGCTGCCACTTCGGCACCGAGGCCCCGGACGAGGATCTGGCCGGAGCCGTGCTGTTTCTCCCCAAGTCGCGCGAGCTGGCCGATTATCTGCTGCAGGCACTCGCAGCCCGGCTGCACGGTCGGCCGCTCTACATCGTCGGCGAGAAGCGCGGCGGCATCGAGCGCGCCGGCAAACAGCTGGCGGCCTTCGGCCGGCCGCGAAAACTGGACAACGCACGGCATTGTCAGCTCTGGCAGGTCGAAGTCAGCCAGGCGCCGGCTGCACCGGAGTTGGCCCGGCTGGCGCGGCACTACCGGCTCGAACTCGCCGACGGGCCGCTCGAGGTGGTCAGCCTTCCGGGCGTGTTCAGCCATGGCCGCCTGGACCGTGGCAGTGCGCTGCTGCTGGAACATCTGGACGACCTGCCGCCAGGCCGCGTACTGGACTTCGGCTGTGGCGCCGGCGTTCTCGGTGCGGTGTTGAAGCGCCGCTATCCCGCGAGCGAACTGGTGCTGCTGGATGTCGACGCCTTCGCCGTCCGCAGCAGCGAGCTGACCCTCGCCGCAAATGGTTTGAGAGGCGAAGTGCTGGCCGGTGACGGCATCGATGCCGCGCCCCGGCAGCTGGACGCGATCGTCAGCAACCCGCCCTTCCACCAGGGTGTACACACCAGTTATGCGGCCAGCGAAGCGCTGCTGGCGAAAGCCGGCGAACACCTGCGCGCGGGCGGCGAAATCCGTCTGGTGGCCAACGCCTTCCTGCGCTATCGGCCGCTGATCGAAGCCAGTTTTGGCGTCTGCCACACCTTGGCCGAAGCCGATGGTTTCCGCATCTACCAGGCTCGCAAGGGCTGAGCGGAGAGCCGCTTTCCGACAAGGGTTGCGCGACGGCGAGCAGTTCGGCAAACTCGCCGCCGTCCTCTGGGGGAGTAGTCTCGGGCGCGCGCAAGCGCACGCCTGGCATGCGTCAACACACTTGGTCCACAGACCATGGCGTATGCGACCGAACCGCATCTGCAGCGCTGTCTGACAAGACCCATGGCATGTACTCCTGACCCGGGCGGGCAGGTGGTGCGTGCATGGTGATCATCTCGACCCGCCCTCAAGGAATGCCGTTTGGAAGCCCTCGCAGTCCCTACTTTCATCGTTGCCCTGGCGGAAATTGGCGACAAGACCCAGCTCCTCGCCCTGCTCCTGGCCGCCCGCTATCGCCGCCCCTGGCCGATCATCTGGGCATCGTCGTCGCCACCCTGGCCAACCATGCCGCTGCCGGCCTGCTCGGCAACATCGTCTCCGATCTGCTGTCGCCCGTGATGCTGCGCTGGATTCTCGCCCTGAGCTTTGCCCTTGTCGCCGTCTGGACGCTTATTCCCGACCGGCTCGATGACGATGACGCCCGGCTCGGCCGCGCCTACGGCCCTTTCCTCGCCACCCTGATCGCGTTCTTCATCGCCGAGATGGGCGACAAGACTCAGGTCGCCACCGTCATGCTGGCAGCCCAGTATCCGCAACTGGTCCTCGTCGTGATCGGCACGACCCTTGGCATGCTGATCGCCAACGTCCCGGTGGTGCTGGCCAGCCACTTCGCCGCCGACCGCCTGCCCCTGACGCTGATTCGCCGGATCGCAGCGGCCGCGTTCGCCGTGCTGGCGATCTATGCAGCGTACGAGGCGGTCAGCATGAGCGGTATCGTTTCAAGCTGATACCCAGCGCAAATCCGCCGACGAAGCCAGCTGGTAGAGTGCTGACCGCAGTGCCTACCAGCGTTCGAGGAGATCAGGCTGCATGTCGGCGGATGGACGCAAGAAACGAGTCTGTACCCATATCGATCTGAGCTGGAACAAGGGCCGCCTGGCTCTTTCCGAGCAACTGCAGAGTCGCTATTTCAGCTACAAGAGCTCGGTAGGCGGGCAACCGCTCAACGCGGCCGGCTTCGCTGAACTGGTGCGCGACGTGCGCAACGCCGTTCCCGATCTGGAAGTGGTGGTCGATGAATGCCTGTGCGAAGGCCATCGGGTCGTCACCACCTGCACGGTGATGGGCACCCTCACCCGCCCGTTGCTGGGCTGCCCGGCCAACGACAAGATCTTGGCCGTCGCGGCGATTTCGCTATGGACGTTCAATTCCGCCGGGGAAATCGAGGACGTCAGTACCCTGCTCGACCTGGAGAACGCGCGCCTGCAACTGGGGTTGCACAGCGCGCTCGGCGACGGCCTTTCCACACTCTAGGCAAAACGTCCCGCCTCAGCGGCGGGCCTGCTCGTAAAGGGGCATCACCTTCGGCACGGTATTGCGCAGCGCCTCGATACGGCTGCTCGAGGAGGGGTGGGTGCTCATGAACTCCGGCGGGGCCGAGCCACCGGCGGACGCCATCTTCTGCCACAGACTGATGGCAGCCTTGGGGTTGTAACCGGCACGTGCCGCCAGTTCCAGCCCGATGAGGTCCGCCTCGTTTTCGTTGGAACGGCTGTTGGGCAGCGTCATCAGGTATTCAACACCCATGTTCGCCAGTTGCAGGCTGCCCGCGTCGACTCCAAAGGCCGAGCCCAGCTGAGTGGCCATCTGCACGCCGTACGCCTTGGACATCGCCTCACGGCCATGCTCGCGCAAGGCATGCGCGATTTCATGCCCCATGACCGCAGCGATCTCGTCGTCGGTCAGGTTCAGCTTTTCCACCAGGCCGGTGTAGAAGATGATCTTGCCGCCGGGCCCGCAGTTGGCATTCAGCTCTTCGCTGTCGATCACGTTTACATCCCAGTCCCATTGAGCCGCATCGGGTCGGAACACGCCGACCTGGGCGATCAGGCGCTGGGCAATGGCGTTGATGCGCTTGCTGATGGCGCTGTTCTTCTCCAGCGCGCCCTTGCTCGCCGCCTCGCTCAGCGTTTCCTGATAGGACTGCGCGTACATCTGGTTGACCTGCTCGGTGGAGAGCATGCTGAACATGTATTGCTTGCGCTCGACGCCTACGGCCCCGCCGCTGGTCGTGTTGACAGCCTGGCAGCCGGCCATCAGCGAGGCGGCGACCAGCACGGATAGAATGTTGCGCTTGGGCATGGGCGGTCCTCCGAAAGATCCGCCCGTATCCTAGAGCCAGCCCGGCGAGCAGACAACCGCTGCGCACCCGGGCCGCGGCAGGCCACTCAGTTGACTGGCGTCAGGCATTGGGGCGCATCGAGCGCCGGATCGTTGACGAAGGTCGCCAGCGGTCGCTCGCGCAAGGGGGGCTGCGGGCTATTCAGCAGCTCACGCAGGCGCTGCTCGGGTGTCTGCGGGTCGATCCATTCGGCACAGGCTGTCCCCGACAGCAACAGCGGCCTGCGCTGATCGGCAGCCGGCAAGGTGACCACGGCCGCGCTCAGGTACTCCTGGCCCTGAACCGGGTAACGCTCCCAGAGCGCCGCGAAGTAGATCAGCGAGTCTTCGGTGGTCATCCAGTACGGCCGCTTGCGCACGCGTCCGCGCCATTCGTAGAAGCCATTGGCCGGCAGCAGGCCGCGGCGCTGCTGATAGGCCTCGCGGAACATCGGCTGCTCGGCGAGCGTTTCCGAGCGTGCTGCGCCGGCGTGCGGGTGAAGTCGGTCAGCCAGGCCGGCGTCAGCCCCCAGCGCACCCGGTCGAGTCGCAGCCCGCCTGCCGCGCTGCGCAACAGCAGCACCTGCGCGCCCGGCGCAAGGCTCCAGTGTGGCTGCTGGTCAGCAGGAAAGCCGGGGATTGCAGAGAATTCCGCATTCCAACGGAACAGGGCGAAGCGGCCACACATACACGACTCAACAGATCAGTTCACCGGGATAGCTTTCCGGTTCGTCGCCGGGCAGCGGTTCGGCGCCATTGTACGCGGCGATCAGCTGACGTGCCCGCTCCGCCTGGTCATCCTCGACCAGCAGGCCGAGCAGCCCGAGCGCAGGCAGCTCGCCCATCGCACCGAGCAGATGGCCGCCGGCAATGTACGCGCCGATTCCTTCGGCCTCCAGCATGCCGATCAGCACCTGCGCCTCGAGCAGGTCGCAGGGCTCGTAGATTCGCTGCATCAATCGTCCTCTCTACGCACGCTGAGCTGCCAGCGGGTACCGTCGGTTTCCAGCAGGAAGACCACCGGGCGGCAGCACACCGGACAATCCTCGTCGTACTGCTGATCACCGCCACTGAGATCGAGCACCGCCTCGACCGTTTCCCAGCAATAGGGACACTGATAATTCTGCACTTCCAGCATCGGCGCCTCCGCGTAACTTATCGTTATAATCGCCGCCTGATTTCGCCCGGCGCTCCGGGTGACCGAAAGACCTGAGCCGCTGACCGCGGTTCCCGTGCGGCTGCCGCGCACCGTTTCGTCAGCGCGCGGCGTGGCGTCGCGTCATGCCAGCCGCCTCCGCCTCCTTTACGAGAACATGATGGACGAATTCGAAGCCATCCGCCCCTATGCCGACGCCGAAGTACCGGCCGTCATGAACCGGCTTTTCGCCGACCGCGAGTTCCTCGACGTGCTTGCGCACTTCCGCTTCCCGCGCCTGGCCGGCGCGCTGGGCTGGGCGCTCAAACCGATGATCGCCAAGCGGCTGCACCGTGAATTCGCCGATATCGATTCGGTCGACGCTCTGCAACACCGCATCGAGAGCTATGTAGATCGCACCATCGAGCGCGCCACCGACGGGGTGACCTATTCGGGGCTCGACCAGTTGCAGCAAGGCCGCGCCTACCTCTACCTGGCCAACCACCGGGATATCGTGATGGATCCGGCTTTCGTCAACTACGCGGTCTACCACGCCGGCCTGCGCACCCCGCGCATCGCCATCGGAGACAACCTGCTGCAGCGCCCCTTCGTCAGCGACCTGATGCGCCTGAACAAAAGCTTCATCGTGCGCCGCTCCATCAGCGGGCGCCGCGAGAAGCTGGCGGCCTACCAGGTGCTGTCGGCCTACATCAATCATTCGATCCGCCAGGACGGTGAATCGGTATGGATCGCCCAGGCGGAGGGCCGTGCCAAGGACGGGGACGATCGCACCGACTCGGCAATTCTCAAGATGCTGCATATGAGCCGCAAGGACGAGCCATTTGCCGAGGCGCTGGCCGCCCTGCGCCCGACGGCCGTCTCGATCAGCTACGAATACGACCCATGCGACCAGGCCAAGGCTCGGGAGCTGTACATCCGGGCCACCACCGGCAGCTACACCAAGGCGCCCGGCGAGGACGACGCCAGCATTGCGCTGGGCATCACCGGCTACAAGGGACGGGTTCACCTCGCCTTTGGCGCGCCGATGCAGCGGATTCCCGAGGATGCCAAGGAGCTGGCCGCCGAGCTCGATCGGCAGATCCTCGGCAACTATCGCCTGTTCCCGGTTCACTACCTGGCCTATGCGATGTGGGAAGAGCGCGATGACGCACTGCAGGTGCCGACGGCCGAGAGCCTGTTCGACGCCGAAGAGGTGGCGCGGGCCAAGGCTGAATGGGGCCGGCGGTTGGCCGCTTGCCCGAGCGTGCAGCAGCCGTATCTGATTCAGCAGTACGCCAACCCGGTGCGCAACCAGTACCGGCTGAAGACCGGCCTGGCGCTCTAGCCGCGCGGCGGTCGTCAGAGCAGCCGACTGCCCCAGGAGAACAGCAGGGCCAGGCCAAGCCCGGCGAAACCGAACCGATAGAACACCTGGTTGAGCTGCACTTCGGGGCTGGGGAGCGCCGGCACGCTTGCGCCGACCTGGCGCGCTTGGCCTGCAACACGCGCCAACGGGTTGCCAGCAGCAGCCAGCCGCCGGTGAAGGCACTCAGCAGCGCGAGCATATTGAGAATCAATGCCAGGTTCGGAACCTGCGAGAAATGCGCCTGCAGCGACATCTTTACCTCCGCTTCAGGGGGTCGATCGAGAGGCCCGCATGACGGGCGAGCGGAGTCTACCGGAGCGGCCGGCGCAGCGCGCGGCGTTTCCGACGGAGCGAAGGGCGAAAGTGCCATTCGCAACGGTGATATCCAAGCCTTACCCGTATGACCTTGACGGCGCTTCAGCCTCGACGGCACCCTCGGCACACCTCGAACTAGCGAGCTAGAGCCATGCAAGCCGGAGAGCGGCAGGCTGTATTAGATCGACGAGGGGCACGGTGGTCTCGACAGGAGCACCGCCGCCGGCACCGACCGAACGATCGGCAGGTGCGCGGAACCCGCCATTCATGGAGACAGGAATAAGAACAATGACAAGCAAGCTATTTAGCCTGGGGGCCCTATCACTGGCACTGCTCGGCAGCAGCGCCATGGCAGCCGTAGCGGAGGATCAGGCCGCCAAGCTCGGCCAAAGCCTGACGCCCATCGGCGCCGAACAGGCCGGCAATGCCGCCGGCACCATCCCGGCCTGGACCGGAGGCCTGCCGATGGACGCCGCGGCAGTCGACGACAACGGCTTCGTCGGCGACCCGTTCCCCGGTGATCAACCGAAGTTCACCATCACCGCGCAGAACTACGAGCAGTACAAGGACAACCTGACCCCAGGTCAGATCGCCATGCTCAAGCGCTACCCCGACACCTATCGCCTGCCCGTCTACGAGACGCGCCGCAGCGCCGCGATGCCGGCCCATATCTACGAGGCTGCCGCACACAACGCACGCAACGCCAAGCTGGTACGGGGCGGCAACGGCCTCGAAGGCTTCGATACCGCCATCGCCTTCCCGATCCCGCAGGACGGCCTCGAGGTGGTCTGGAACCACATCACCCGCTACCGCGGCGGTTCGGCCCGCCGTGTCATTGCCCAGGCCACACCGCAGGTGAACGGCAGCTTCAACCTGGTGAAATTCGTCGACGAGGTCGTCTACACCGACAGCCTCAGTGACTACTCACCGGAGAAGCACGGCAACGTGCTGTTCTACTTCAAGCAGCAGGTCACCGAACCCTCGCGCCTGGCCGGCAACGTGCTGCTGGTCCACGAAACCCTGGACCAGGTCAAGGAGCCGCGCATGGCCTGGATCTACAACGCCGGTCAGCGCCGCGTGCGCCGAGCGCCGCAGGTTGCCTATGACGGCCCGGGCACCGCCGCCGACGGCCTGCGGACTTCCGACAACCTCGATATGTTCAACGGTGCGCCGGACCGCTACGAGTGGAAGCTGATCGGCAAGAAAGAGCTGTACATCCCTTACAACTCCTATCGCCTGGACTCGCCCAAGCACAAGTACGAAGACATCATCCAGGCCGGCCATATCAATCAGGACCTGACCCGCTACGAACTGCACCGCGTATGGGAAGTCGAGGCGACGCTCAAGCCGGGCGAGCGCCATATCTATGCCAAGCGCCACTTCTTCATCGACGAGGACACCTGGCAGGCCGCCGAGATCGATCATTACGATGGCCGCGGTACGCTGTGGCGGGTAGCCGAAGCACACAGCCAGTACATCTACAATGTGCAGGTGCCGCTGTACTCGATGGAAACCCTGTATGACCTGGTCTCCGGCCGGTATCTGGTGATGGGCATGAAGAACGAGGAACGCAATCCCTACACCTACAACTACAAGGCCAACTCCAACCAGTACACGCCGACCGCACTGCGCAACTCCGGCGTGCGCTGATCGCGACGCAACAAAAAAGCCCGCCAAATGGCGGGCTTTTTCATTCGACCGTGCTTACTGTGCCAGCAGCTGGCCAATGTTCTGATCGCGGAATACGCGGCTCAGCGCATCGCTCAGCACGTCGCTGACCAGCTTGGTGTTGGTCTGCTCGTTGGGCGCCATGCCGAAGCGCTGGTTGAGCGAAGCCCCATAGCGCCCGTTGTAACGGCGGCCGCCGTTCTGCACATCCACGCGCAGGGTCGCCCCGATATTGGCCTCGGTGACGTACAACCCCTCCTTCGGCGACTGGTACTTCAGCTCGGCCAGCGTGAGGGTCAGCTGCGGCGCGTTATAGGCGTTGGCCGACGGGGTGAAACCAAGCAGCCTGACCGCCGCCTCGGTCTGCGCCTGCAGCTTGGGCAGCAGCTTGTCCGCCGGCACGATGATCGAACTGGTTTCCGGATAGAGCCCGCCGCGCGTGCCGAGAGCGGGCGACGAACGCCCGTCGACCACCCTCACCACCACCGGCTGGCCCTGGCCGACCGGATTGATCGTCCCGGTGAGCTTGGGATTTGGATCGAGCTGCTGGGGGCTGAGGGCGCAGCCGGTCAGCGTCAGGGCACACAGGGTAAACAGGCCGAACACCAGGCGTTGCAGCATGCTGTCTTCTCCAGTTGGACGAGGAATGGGCGGGAGTATAACCATCGCCGCGGCCCCCCGACAGTGATCGACGGACGGCGCTGTCCAGTCACGCCTTTGTCACCCGGGCGTGGCATAACGCAGCCATCAGAGCCTCAAGAGACCGCGCTCATGCGCTTGCTGCCACTGCTGCACCGACGCCCCCGCCGCCACTTCGCGCTCCTGGATGCCTCCGGTTGTTGCCAGATGCTGCTGACGGCCAGCCAGCGGCCTGCCGCAGCCGCCTGGCGCGAAGTGACCCACGCGCACCTCGGCTGGATCGGGCAGCGCCTGCCCGACGACGCTTTGGTTGGCTGAGCGCACACAACGAACACGCAATGAAAAAGCCGCCTGACACGCTGAGTGCCAGGCGGCTTTTGCAACAGCGCGAGACCCGCGTCAGCTGATTAGGCCAAGGCGCTTGTCCGACAACGTGCTCACCTCACGATAGGCCACGGCGTCCTTCTTCAGAACGTCTTCGCGCGCCGGGAAGATCTCCTCCAGCTTGCGGCTCCAGGCCTCGGAGCGGTACTGCTCGGGGAAGCAGCGCTCGAGCAGATCGAGCATGATGGACACGGTAACCGATGCGCCCGGCGACGCACCGAGCAGTGCGGCGATCGAGCCATCCTTTGCCGAAACCAGCTCGGTCCCGAACTGCAGAATGCCGCCTTTCTTCGGATCCTTCTTGATGATCTGCACGCGCTGACCAGCAATTTCCAGGCGCCAGTCTTCAGCCTTGGCTTGCGGATAGAAGCCGCGCAGCGTGTCCAGGCGATCCTCCATGGACTGCATCACTTCCTTGATCAGGTAGCGAGTCAAATCCATGTTGTCGCGCGCTACCGCGAGCATCGGGCCGATATTGCCCGGCCGCACGGAGAGCGGCAGGTCGAGGAACGAGCCGCGCTTGAGGAATTTGGTGGTGAACCCGGCATAGGGCCCGAACAGCAACGACTTGTGGCCGTCGACCACTCGGGTGTCCAGGTGCGGCACCGACATTGGCGGGGCGCCTACTGCGGCCAGGCTGTAGACCTTGGCCTGGTGTTGGGCGACCACCTCGGGGTTGTCACAGCGCAGCCACTGGCCGCTCACCGGGAAGCCACCGAAACCGCGCCCTTCTTCGATACCCGACATCTGCAGCAACGGCAGAGCCGCGCCGCCAGCGCCGAGGAACACGAAGCCGGCCTGCACCTCACGCGAACCGCCGCTCTGGGTGTTCTTGATGTCGACCTTCCAGCCCTGGGCGTTGCGTGCCAGGCCGGTGACTCTCTGGTTGTACGACACCTTGACGCCGCCGATCTTGCTCAGATACCCGAGCATCTGGTTGGTCACAGCGCCGAAATTGACGTCCGTCCCGTTCGCGGCATAGGTCGCGGCAATCGGCTCGTTCGGATCGCGTCCGGGCATCATCAACGGCATCCACTCGGCGAGGGTGGCGCGGTCCTCGCTGTAGGTCATGTCGGCGAAGGCGTGATGCTGGGTGATCGCCTCGAAGCGCTTCTTGAGATAGGCGATATCCTTGCTGCCGCGTACGAAGCTCAGGTGCGGAACAGGATTGATGAAGTCGCGTGGGGAACCGAAGCCTTCGCGGCCGGCGAGGTAGGCCCAGAACTGCTTGGAAACCTCGAACTGGGTGTTGATATGGACAGCCTTGGCGATGTCGATCGTGCCGTCCTTGCCCTCGGGGGTGTAATTCAACTCGCAGAGCCCGGCGTGACCGGTGCCGGCATTGTTCCACGGGTTGGAGCTTTCCACGGCTCCGGATTCCTGCTGCTCGACGATTTCCAGCCGAATGCCGGGGTCGAGCTCCTTGAGCAGTACCGCGAGGGTCACGCTCATGATGCCGGCCCCCACCAACACCAGATCCACTGCTTCGCTATCGTGTTGCGTCATTAACGCGTTCTCCAGAATCACAGCATTAAACTGTCGCGACCACGGTGTGCAGCCACGTGAACCCCACCAGCCAGACGGTCGGAAACGGAGGATGGTTTCCACACCGCTGTTCGAGAACCAGTGCTCGAAAACAGGCGCAAGCACGCCTGCCAGCTGTCGGAAGGTCGGCTTTTGGCCCCTTCCCTCGCCCGTCACGCCGGAGCGGGCCATGCCCTGCGCTCGACGACGCGCTGCAGCGCGAAAAACGATTTGCGAATCTTGCAGTCGCTACCTGGGGTCACGGCTCGCCAGGTCGCGGACTTCGTGGTGCGGTCTTGCAGTCGGCCGTGTCAGCCGCGAGCGGCTTCGATTGCCTCGATATATGGCCGCGCATGGCGCTGATCGGCGACCAGATCGATGAAATCGTTACCCTGGGCGTCGCGTGCCCCGAGGTCATAGCCTGCTTCGATGAAGAAGGTGATGAATCGCTCGAAATCATCGATACGCAGGCCACGGTAGGCCTTGATCAGCTTGTGCAGCGAAGCAGGCGTATCGTCAGCCGGTTCCGGCTCGAGAAACAGCTTGATCGACTCGTCGCCAATCTCTTCGCCAATCACCTGCTTCTTGTCTTTACGCATCGCTTCTGCGCTCCACGGGATCTCACGGGGGCGGCAGTTTACTCCTCGCGGCCGGTGTGCTCAACGCAAGGTGGCCGCTTGCGACCAAGGTCGTACTCGATCGTCCATCGGGAAAGTGGCGTTAACATCCATGAAAAAGCCGCCAAGGGCCTCGCCAATGCGCAGTCAGACACGGAGCGTTTCGACATGAGGGCACCGCCGTTGTTCGCCGCGTTTCGCCAGGCTCTGCGACAGGGCTATACCGCCGGCGCCTTGCGTGGCGACGTCAGCGCGGGGCTGACGGTCGGTATCATTGCCATTCCGCTGGCCATGGCGCTGGCGATCGCGGTGGGTGTACCGCCGCAGCATGGCCTCTACACGGTGCTGGTCGCCGCCCCGCTGATCGCGCTGACCGGGGGCTCGCGCTTCAATGTCTCGGGACCGACGGCGGCCTTCGTCGTCATTCTGCTGCCGATCACCCAGCAGTTCGGCATCGGCGGCTTGCTGCTGTGCACCATGCTCGCCGGGTTGATCCTGATCGCCCTCGGGCTGCTGCGTGCCGGGCGCCTGATCGCGTTCATCCCCTACCGGTGACGCTCGGCTTTACTGCCGGCATCGGCGTGGTCATCGCCACATTACAGATCAAGGACCTGCTCGGCCTGCAGCTGGACGGCCAGCCGCAGCATTACGTCGAACAGCTCCTGCTGCTGGCGCGCTCGCTACCCGGAGCCAATCTCGGCGACGCGCTGGTAGCGGCGATCTGCCTGGCGGTGCTGATCCTCTGGCCACGCTGGGTACCGAAGATTCCCGGCCATCTGGTGGCGCTGGCGCTCGGCGCGGTCGCCGGCCTGATGCTGGAAGCCGCCGGCCTGCCGGTCGCCACGCTCGGCGAGCGGTTCAGCTATGAACTCGGAGGCCAGACCTACCCCGGCATTCCGCCCCAGCTCCCCGCACCGGTCCTGCCCTGGCATCTCCCCGGGCCGGACGGAGCTGCACTGGTGCTTTCCTACGAGCTGTTCCATCAGCTGCTCGGCCCGGCCTTTGCCATCGCCATGCTCGGGGCGATCGAGTCGCTGTTGTGCGCCGTGGTAGCCGATGGCATGACCGGCAGCAACCACGAACCCAACGGCGAGCTGATTGGCCAAGGCATCGGCAATCTGGTCGCCCCGCTGTTTGGCGGCATCACCGCCACCGCGGCGATCGCCCGCACGGCGGCCAACGTGCGCGCCGGTGCCTTCTCGCCAATGGCTGCAATCCTTCACGCCGGTGTGGTGCTGCTGGCGATGCTCTGGCTGGCACCACTGTTCAGCTACCTGCCGATGGCGGCGCTGGCCGCGTTACTGGTGATGGTGGCGTGGAACATGAGCGAGGCCCCGCATGTACTGCATGTGCTACGCATTGCGCCACGCAGCGACGTGCTGGTACTGCTGACCTGTCTGGCACTGACCGTGCTGTTCGACATGGTGCTGGCGGTTGGCGTCGGCCTGCTGCTGGCCGCGGGCCTGTTCATCAAGCGCATGAGCGAGCTGACCGACACCGGCGCCCTGTCCCGTGAACAGCGGGCCCTGCTGCAGGACATGCCGGCGCACGTTGCGGCCTACGCCATCCGCGGGCCGCTGTTCTTCGGTGCGGCGGAAAAGGCGCTGAGCGCGCTGCGGCGCTTCAATCCGGACGTGCGGGTGGTCATCGTCGACATCAGCGCCGTCCCCTTGCTGGACATGACGGCGCTGGCGGCGCTGGAGAACGTGCTGGTGGACTATCGCCGGCTCGGGGTGGTGCTGATCCTCAGCGGCAGCAATGCCCGAGTGCGCCTGAAGCTGCGCCGCGCCGGCATCCATCGCCTGGCCGGGCACCTGTACCACGTGCGCGACCTGCAGCAGGCGCGAATCAAGCGCTGCGCCTGCTGCAGGAGCCGACGCAGGCCTGACGATCAGGCGTGCTTCTGCAGGTTGGCCATCATTTCCTTCAGCGCCTCGAGGTTGTCGGCCGGATGCGCGGCATTCTCGAAGTCGCAGATGCGCTGCCAGTTAGCCGCAACATCCTCGGCGTCGAACCCACCGCGTGGATCGAACCCCACGCCAAGGCTGCGCTCCCAGCGTACCTTGCCCATCCAGCCACCACCGACCTCGAACAGGCCGGACGTTTCCTGGCATTGCTCGCTGGCCAGGTAAACCACCAGCGGGCTGACCAGCTCGGGTTTGAGTTGCTCGAACACTTGCGGCGGAATCAGCCCCTCGGTCATGCGCGTCCCGCCTGTCGGCGCGATGGCGTTGACCAGGATGTTGTTCTTGCGCCCCTCCAGCGCCAGCGTCCGGGTCAGACCGTACAGGCCAAGCTTGGCCATGCCGTAGTTCGACTGGCCGAAGTTGCCGTAGATACCCGATGTCGAGGCCGTGAAGATGACCCGCCCGTAGCCCTGCTCGCGCATCAGCGGCCAGGCTGCACGGGTGACCTTGTAGGCGCCTTCGACGTGTACGCGGTAGACCAGATCCCAGTCGGCGTCCTCCATCTTGTGGAAGGTCTTGTCACGCAGGATCCCGGCATTGTTCACCACCACATCGACCCGGCCGAAACTGTCGAGCGCCTGCTCGACAATGCGTGCACCCTCGGTCACCGAGTCATGGTTGGCGACGGCCGTACCACCGGCCTGCCGTATCTCCTCGACGACGCGGTCGGCCGCACGACTGTTGGCACCCTCGCCCTGGGCGCTGCCGCCGAGGTCATTGACTACCACCTTGGCGCCGTGCCGGGCGAATGCCAGCGCGTGCGCCCGACCCAAGCCGCCACCGGCGCCGGTGACGATCACGACCTTATCTTCGAAGCGAATGGCTTGCGACATAGCGGGCTTCCTTTTTGTTATCCGAACGAGATTCCAGTGTCGGCGAGCTGGCGCAGCGCAACAACGAGGCGCTCTGTAATGAATGCTGCAGCATAAGCGCAGGTGCCGCTCAAAAAATGATCGCCTCGCTACAAGGCGCGGCCTGCCTATTCTGGCGGCCTCGCTCCAAAGGTTATCCACAGAACCATTGACAGCTTCTGAGGATAACCGCATCCATGGCTGCGCTGCGACCGCCAGAACGCGCGTGGAACGAGCCCGCCGAGTGCCTGAGCAAAAAACGACCAAGTGGCCATAGGCCGCGCACGCTCTGCATCGGGGCAACCTGTCAAAGGGTTATCCACAGAACGCCCCACCGAAAACCTGGACAAAATGGCTATCGCCCCGATCGAAGAAAGCAACCGGCAGTGGATTCGCAGGCGCGCTAGGCTCTTCGCGTCACAAGGAGAAATGCCATGTTCGATTACCTGTTGCTCGAGCGCCTGCTTGCCGACTACGCCTGCACGGCGATGGGCATCGGCTAGGCGGGGAGCGCTTGGCCCGCTCAGCCCGGAACGCTACCCTCAGCGCTTTTACAGCCTCCGGAGTTCGAGATGGTCTTGCGTTCGATTTGTGTGTTCTGCGGCGCCAGCACGGGAACCGATCCCGTTTATCGAGAAGCGGCAGCGGCAATGGGCCGGACCCTGGCCGAGCAGGGCATCACGCTTGTCTATGGTGGTGGCGCGGTCGGCCTCATGGGCGTGGTCGCAGACGCTGCGCTGGCTGCCGGTGGAGAGGTCATCGGCATCATTCCGCAGAGCCTGAAGGATGCCGAGATAGGCCACCCTGGCCTCACGCGCTTGGAAATCGTCGACGGGATGCATGCGCGCAAGGCGCGCATGGCCGAGCTGGCGGATGCCTTCATCGCCATGCCCGGAGGCCTGGGCACACTGGAAGAGCTGTTCGAAGTCTGGACCTGGGGGCAGCTCGGCTACCATGCCAAGCCGATGGGCCTGCTGGACACCAACCACTTCTACGCCAAGCTCAGCCACTTTCTCGACCACCTGGTAGCCGAAGCCTTCGTCCGCCCGCAGTACCGTGAAATGCTGCAGCGCGGCGATACTCCGGATGCGTTGCTCGAACGACTGCGAGCCTGGCAACCAACGGTCACAGCCAAGTGGAGCGAGCGCGAGCCCTCCTGAGCAGGCGCTGATCAAAAACCGAGCAACCTCGCCGCAGCCACGGCTGGCGGGGTTTGCAGTGGTTCATCCCAGAATTATCCACAATACGACCCACAGCAACGCTGGATAACTCCAGCTCTGGCATGCTGCACAGTGGACAAAAAATGATCGCCCCGCGCAAAGCCAGGCGGATCGGCGCCTGCAGCGACTGTTCCAGCGGTTATGCACAGAACGAATCACAGCTATTGGGGATAACGAACCTATCGCCCACCGGGAACTCCACTGCAGTACGCAATTCGGAGTGCTCGTATGAACTGGCTGGCCCTGACCGTCGTCACCTTTGTCTGCTTTGCGCTGGTGCATTGGATCAAGCAACGCCAGTACAACCATCCGGCGCTGCAGTTTCCCTACCGTCTACGCCCGACGCTGCTCGATGAAACGCAGCGCGAATTGCTGGCGCTGCTGCAGCGCCAGCTTGGCGAGCGCTATCTGGTCGTGCCCGGCATGCCGCTGGCGGATCTCGTCGAGATCACTGTGGTACCGAGACGGACGCCTGGTACCAGGCACGCAACCGGATCGCCAAGCGCCGCGTGGACTTCCTCCTCTTGAGGCGCCCCGACCTCGCACCGGCAGGCGGCGTGATGCTCGAGCCGCCGCAAGATCCGTTTCTCGAACAGCTGTTCAACGTGCTCGAGTTGCCCCTCGTCCGCCTCGATCGGGGTCAGGCCCACGCCTATGGCCAGGTCAGCCAGGCGCTGGCGGACGCCGGCCTCCATTGATCGGCGCACTGAAATGGAGCGCTTGCATGGTGGTCCTAGAGGGCTCGGCCCCGCGTCGAGTTCGCCCACCCTCTGCTGGAGTCTCCCATGTTCAACCGCCCCTTGTTCGTCTGCGCCTTCGCCCTGCTCGCCCCGAGCATGACCCTTGCCGAAACCGAAACCTGCCAGAAGGTCGCGGACAAGGACATCGCCGCGTTGTTCGTGCGCTGGAACGATGCCCTGCAGTCCGGCGATCCACAGGACGTCGTCGACACCTATGCACAGGACTCACTGCTGCTGCCGACGCTGTCCAATACCCCGCGCCGTAGCGCCGACGCCAAGGCAGACTACTTTCGCCATTTCATGGCGGGCCAGCCACGCGGCAACATCGATTCGCGGATGATTCAGATCGACTGCAACACCGCACTCGATGCCGGCCTGTACACCTTTCGCTTTGCCGATGGAAAAAAGGTGCAGGCGCGCTACACCTTCACCTACAAGTGGTTTCCCGAGCAGGAGCAATGGCTGATCACCAGTCACCATTCCTCGGCCATGCCCGAGCCGCAGAAGACGCACGAGTGAAGCTGTCGTTCGCCGGCGCGGTAGCGGATACTGCGCCGCGTCCACACCACCGCCGTCTCCGCTGATGTCCCTCAAGACCCGTCTGCTGCCCTTGATCGAACTGGGCACCCGCCTTGCCCAGCGCTATCCGGGGCTGATCGCGCTATTCGGCTTCGCCTCCGGCGTCGCCAGCTTCCTGCTGGTCGAGCGCCAGGCAGGTCTGGCCAAGGTCATTGCTCTGGTCATGCTCATCAGCTGGATCTGGCTGGTGCTGGAAAACACTTTGCGTCAGCAGCTGCGCCGCCGCTTCGGCTGGTCGGTGCCGCGCCCCTTGCTGCGCTACGCGACGCAGATGGTGCACCAGGAGACGCTGTTCTTCATCGTGCCCTTCTACATCATCACTACCACCTGGAACAGCGGCCAGGCGGTGTTCACCGGGCTGCTTGGTGTCGCCGCCCTGATTTCGCTGATCGACCCGCTGTACTACCGCTGGCTGGCCCCGCGGCGTTGGCTGTACCTGGCTTCCACGCGCTGACGCTGTTTGCCGTGCTCCTGACCGCCCTGCCGATCATCCTGCACCTGAGCACACCGCAGAGTTACCGCCTGGCGCTGGCCGTCGCCGTGGTGTTGGCCCTTCCGAGCCTGCTGGAGCTTTTCCCGGGGCGGAGCTGGCGCAACCTGCTGGCCCTGGCAGGCGTCACGATACTGGTTGCGGCGCCGGCTGGTTCGGACGCACCTGGGTACCACCAGCGACGCTATGGCTCGCCGAGGTCGCCGTGACCACCCAGCTGGACGACGCGCGGCGCGAGCCGGGGCGCAGCATTCGCCAGCTGAGCAGCGCGCAGCTGCGCGCCAGCGGGCTGTATGCCTATACCGCGATCAATGCCCCGCGCGGCCTGAAGGAGCGCATCTACCATGAATGGCTGCACGAGGGCCGCCAGGTCGATCGCATCGCACTGGAGATCAGCGGCGGGCGGGAGGCTGGCTACCGCGCCTGGAGCCATAAGCGCAATTTCCCGGCCGACGTCGAAGGCAAATGGCGAGTGCGAGTCGTCACCGAGCCGGCCAGATGATCGGCATGCTGCGCTTCGAGGTGGGCCCGTAGCGAACGCCCGGAGCCCGCCGCGACTCCATAAGGGAAAGCCACCCAGAGGAATCTCCGATGGATGCCTGGCATACCCTTCTCGGCACCGTCGCTGCCGAATTCTCCGACCTTCCTGACCTCAGGGAAGTCGCACGGGTCAGCACCCGGCTGCTGGTCGCCGCCGCGCTCGGCGGCCTGCTCGGTTACGAGCGCGAACTCAAGCGCAAGGCCGCCGGGCTGCGCACGCACATGCTGGTGGCCCTCGGTGCCGCGCTGTTCGTACTCGTCCCGCTGCAAGCCGGCGTCCCCAAGGAGGATGTCTCGCGCGTCATGCAGGGCATCGTCACCGGCATCGGCTTTCTCGGCGCGGGCACCATCCTCAAGGGCAGCTCGGTCGAGGACGTCAAGGGCCTCACCACTGCCGCCGGCATCTGGCTCACCGCGGCCATTGGCGTTGCGGCAGGCATGGGGCACGAAGCCACCGCCGTGCTCAGCTCGCTGCTGGCGCTCGCCGTGTTCCGTACCATGCCGATCCTCGAGCGCCACGCAGCCCGGCGTGCCGCCAGACATCGCCGTGCGGCGCGCTCGGCCACTGCCGAACGAAGTCGCGACCGCCGCAGTCGTAACAGCGAAGACCCGCCGCATTCGCACCCTTGAGGCGGGGCCGGCAGACCAGCAGGCGGGAGGTGACCCCATGCCACGCGGTGACAAGTCCAAATACACCGACAAGCAACAGCGCAAAGCCGAACACATCGAGCAAAGCTACGAGGATCGCGGCGTCTCGGAGAGCGAGGCTGAAGCTCGCGCCTGGGCCACGGTGAACAAACAATCCGGCGGTGGCGAACGCGCCGGCGGCTCGGGCCGCAAGAAAAGCGAGACCGCCAAGCGCGCCGATCGCAAGGACTCGGCCGACCGCGCAGCCAAGTCGCGCAAGGGCGAGTCACCGAACAAGGGCTCGGCACGCCGCAATTCGGGATCGGGCAGCACCTCTCTGACCGACATGACGCGCGATGAGCTGATGAAGAAGGCACAGGAAAAGGACATCCGGGGGCGCTCGAAGATGCGCAAGGACGAGCTGATCGAGCGCTGAGTCGATGAATCGCCCAGACCTGCCCGAGCCGCCAGCGCCCAAGCGCGACGACCCTGGTGAACCGGTTCCGGTGGGCGACCCGGCCGAACCGGAACCGGAGCAGGCGGTGGGCAAAACTTTCCGCCCGGAAGCCAATCAGAACTAGCGGGCTTCGACCGCTGAGCACAGCCCGCATAACTCAAGGAGAGCCTGATGAGCTACGTACAACTGAGCGACAAGCAAACCCTGCGCGAACGCGCGCGCCAGCATGTGGAGAACGGTGCAGTCACCGAAACCTACTCCGCCGACCGCGATGTGGTGATTCGCCTGCTCAACGAAGCACTGGCAACGGAACTGGTTTGCTACCTGCGCTACAAGCGCCACTACTACATGGCGACCGGCCTCAAATCGAGCGCAGCCGCCGATGAATTCCTCGAGCATGCCAACGAGGAACAGGAACACGCCGACCGCCTTGCCGAACGGATCGTCCAGCTGGGCGGTGAACCGGACTTCAACCCGGACGGGCTGAGCGAGCGCGCACATGCGCAATATGCCGAGGGTAACGGCCTGCGCGACATGGTCTTCGAAAACCTCGTTGCCGAGCGCATTGCGATCGACAGCTATCGCGAGATCGTGCAGTACCTGGGCGACAAGGACCCGACCACACGGCGCATCTTCGAAGACATCCTCGCGCAGGAAGAAGAGCATGCCGACGACCTCGCGGGCCTGCTCGACGGCATGAACTGATCGCAGCCTCACGCTTCGCACGATGCGGAGCGTGACCCACCCCGCTCGCCCTCCGAGCGCTAGCCCAGGGTAAAAAAAAGGTTCTTCGCGGACTCTGGGGAAAGAGCGAGTTGACAGTCAGGGAAGCAGGTAAATTGGCAGTCGCCAAACACACCCTTCACCTGTCCCTGCTGTCGCC